>Ga0256843_1000478_pt1 | contig 34453 bp, 63 predicted proteins | sample AlvinellametaG_FD_191572 | JGI IMG/M metagenome (GOLD analysis project Ga0256843, IMG submission 191572) | Pompeii worm associated microbial communities from hydrothermal vent at the East Pacific Rise, Pacific Ocean - Alvinella | ecosystem: Host-associated > Annelida > Integument > Unclassified ...
CTTTTGTATTTTTCTCAGTTTTACTATTTGTTCTTTCTATTTCTGCACTTGTATTCACATAATCCAACATCATATCATCAAATGTTGATGAGAAAATATCTTTTACATTATTTGCAGTTGATTTATTTATTTCTTCTTGTATCTTTGCTTCTGTTTTTATACTATCAGACATATCACCCCAATCTGTTTTTATTCAATCAATTGCATCATTCCATATATTTCAAAAATTCTCACCAGCTGTTATATTTATTCTTTCTACTCTACCTAAACTAAGTCATACTTTATCTCAAAGTTTATTATAAGCATCAATTAATCAATTAATCATATCAATTCAGAAATTTCATATAGCTTCAAATACTTTCAAGAAAGATAATTTAATAGTTTTTCACACTCATATAAGTGCTTTTCACATAATTTTCCAACCATAAACTAGTCCATCAACAACTTGTTTTCATACACTATAAATATTAAGTAAAAATCAACTAATAGCTTCAACTGCTATTTTTACTGCTCATACAATAGCCTTAAATCAAGTTCTAATATAAAAGAATATACTTTGCCAATTTGCACCTATTCAGTCTATTGTATCTTTATTATCTCAACTAATTAAGTTTCAAGCTTCTTTAAATCATTTTACAACAAATGATAAAAATTCTCATACTCAATCTCAAAAAGTAGTAAGTGTTTTTCAAATCTCTTGTCCCATATATGAACCCCATTGTGAGAAAAAATCAATAAGAGTATTTAACCATTCTTTAACCTTTGGGATAAGTGTTTTTCAAATATCAGCAAGAAATAAATCTATATTATCTTTTAGGTTTGATAACATACCTAGAAATGATTTACTTTGTTCTTGCATCATTCAAGAATATCTTTCTTGTAATCATTCCATAAGAGCTTGTATTGCTTTTCAAGAGCTTATACCAGCATTTCATATATTTCACATTTCTTTTGCTGTTAATCATAGTTTTTTTTGTAATATATCATATACTGGTAGCCCTCTTTCTGCTAATTGGTTTAATTCTTCTGCACTAGCTTTCCCTTTATTTTTTATTTGTGCTAATGCTAAAACTACACCATTTAAAGTATCTTGATTTCATCATACAGCTGCAACACTATCTCATAATATTTGCAACATAGGTATAGCTTGTTCAGCTTCAAATCACATACCAATTATTTTTTTAGTTGTATCTTGTAATCATATAAGCTCAAAAGGTGTATTTTTTGCAAAATCTGTTAAATCTTGCATAAGTTTATTAGCTTTTTCAGTACTTCATAACATTTGCTCAAATGCTATTTGATTTTTTTCAAGTGTTCAAGCTAAATTTAAACTATCTTTTAATCATTCAAAAATTCATATTGCTCAAACTAGTTTCATAACACTGCTAGTTATTCAAGCACTAATTTGCTTTCATACATTTTTTCAAGTTGTTCTAGCTTGTCAAGCTATTTTCTTATCAAGTGATTTTAAATCTTTTTTTAATCAGTTTATATCTGCTTTTAATCAAATATACAACTCTCAAACTTGTTGATTTGCCATTATTTTTATTAAATTATTAAACTAGGTTTAGTATAATAAAAAAAAGGTGCTTTTAAATTTATTAAACACCTATCATTTTTTTAAACTCTTCCATATCAACCTTTTTAGGTTGTTTTGCTTTCTCTGGGTTTTCTATTAAGTCTATTTGTTCTAAATAAGCAAAAAACTCTCATACTCTCATTTGTAAAATCTCACTTCTTGGCTGATGATAGTATTTCATCATTATTGCTATTAGATATACTATTTGTTCATTGTTTCATTCACTTCATCAGCTTGTCCTAAACCCAATTCTTTAAATATTTGTTGTTGAAACTTCATTAATTTAGAATATGGCATTTTTCTTAATAATTCTTTTAATGAGTTTGCTTTATCTTTTGCTAAAAGTCAAAGTATAGAAATACTAATTTCTAATTCATCACTACCTTTTTCAATTTCTTTACTTAGTTTTTGTATCTCTACTAAATCTTCAATTGTTGGTTCATACAATGTAATTACTCAATTTTTTGTCTCAACTTCAACTTCTTTTGGTAAAAAGTCATCAAGTTTTATTTTTCACATAGCTATGTTTTTTACATAATAAAAGTAATCTTTTTATAATAAAACTTTTATTTTTTTCAAGTATAAAAAAAAGAGCTATAAAGCTCTTTTAGAATTATACAGTTATTTCATCTTTAATTTCTTTGATATAACCCTCTAATTCAATTTCCATTGTTGCTACATCATCATCATTGTCTCATACAAAATCAATTCATAATGTTTTGATATTAGAAACATTTTCTAAATCAATAGTATATGTTTTACCCTCATTATTTGTATGTACAAATCTTGCAACTATTGGTGCATTTACACCACTTGTTTTAAATGTTATACTTCTATATTCTGCTGGTGTATAATCATAGCTAACTAGTACAGTATCACCACTTGCTATTGCTCCACCATCAACAATAAGAATACCAGTATAACCATCTGGTGTAGTTATAACTTCATAATCTGTTCATTCTGTATATGTTGTTGCTCAATCACTTGATTTTACAACTATATTACCAACTCTTGTATTGTCTCAATTTTTATTAGCTAGTAAAGTATACTTACCATCATTTAGAACAATACTTTCATCAGTAATAGCTTGTGTTGTTCAAGGAACAGTTGTTATATCTACTAAACCTTTATTAAATAAGTTCCATACAGAGCTATCAACTTCTGCAAGTTTAAAATCAAAAGAACCTTTATTAAAATATTTTGTTCTTTTAATATCTTCTACATTATCAAAGCTTATAGTTGCTGTTTCTGCTTTGTGGTTATAAACAAGGTCTCTAAAAGCACCTATATTTACTAATGATGAGAAATCTTCTCATACATATATTATACCACTACCAGCAATTAATGCTTTATCATTTTGAATTGTTGTTTGTGCCATTTGTTTTAATTAATAACTAAATTGTTTCTAGCAACTTTTTTATATTAAATAATTCTTTATTTTTTCAATTTAAACTATTTCTTTAAAGATAAACTCTAATCTAACTATATTTAAGTCTGTTTGTTCATCATATAAATCAACTTGTTCAACTAATCATATAGTTCAACTCCAATCTTCTGTAAGCTCTCAACTAAATCAATTTAGTTTTAAAATCATAAGATTAGCAACTTCTTCAAGCTGTTCTTGATCTTCATATTTTCATAGAATATCAAAAGTAATATATTTACCTAAATAATGATGAACATTATTAAATCATCACATTTTATTTGTTGTTTTAGTTTGACTATAAACTATAAAAGGTGTTTCTTCTGTAATTTGTGCTTTATTTCTATAAACCCTATCTCATACTATTGCATTTATATCTGTATCATTTATAAGATAGTTTGCTACTGCTTTTTTTAAATTCATTTTTTAATATAATCTTGTAAATATTTTTGATAAATCTTAATAAGTTTTTTATTTTCTTTATCATAAGTATTTCTAAATGGTCTTCTTGCTTCAATTCAGTTGTCTTTTATACTTCTTGCTAGTACATACACTTTACCCCTACTCTTACTATCTAGCTCATTATAACTTTTAGTTATTCATCATTTGTGAAATCAATGTCTTCAAGCCCAGCCTACCAAAGCATTTAGATTTGGAAATGTTCAAGGTTTTCTTCAATATTCCATAATCCAAGCTTGTATTCTATTAGTTCCTACTCTTACATAATCTTTTCTAACTAATCTTGTATTTATGCTCCTTAGTAAATCTCAAGTATCATAAGAAGTTTTTTTTATATCTTGCTTAACTTTGTTCTCTAAATACATTCAAGTTTTTATTAGAGCATTTTTTTGTATGGTTTCAAGCTGGTTTAAAGTTTTATTATTCCATTTAATCATTATTTAATTGTTTTGATTAAAACTTTTTTATGATTTATTCAAATACTATCTTGAACATTATAAATATTTATAACTTCATAGTTATCTTCTTCTATATCAATTTTAACTATATTTCATTTTTTTATAGTAGCATTTTTTTCTAAATATAAAATTCTTTTGTCTTCTACTATCTCTTGCACTCAAAAGTTGGTTTGATTATTTCAATTATAAAATCAAGCTAGTCTTCATTTAAAAGTTCATAAACTATTTAATGTTTCTTTTCTTATTCATCAGTCATTGACTATTTGTTTTTCAAATATTTCTATTTGATTTATTAAAAGATTATTAAGCATTTGGTCTTATGTTTATATCTATAAAACTTCAATATTGTTTATACTTTCTAAATATAAGTTTAATATTTTGAGGTATATCAATATCATTTATTCCTTGTGCTTGTGTATCTGCACTATAACTATAATCTCATATTTTTTCACTTTTCATAGCTTGTTTTATAATTCATCAATTTAGATATAAGTATTCTACTAGATATAAAGTTCACATTTTTAAATCTTCTGGAAATTCATAAACTTCTAGATCTTCATCATAAAATTGTGAAAGTCAAATATAAGAAAATAACATAGCTTCTGCTCTATTTATATATTTTTGCTTTGTAGTGTCATTTTCTTGCACTAGATTGTCTAATAAACTGTTTTCATCAATATATGTTGTATCTATTACTCAATACATTATAGGTTTTTATAAATTAAAAAGCTAATAGTAGTATAACTATTAGCTCTTATTTTCAATTTATTATTCTCAATCTTTTTTGTAAGCTTCTATTCTCCTCTCAATAAGTAGTATTGTTTTTACATCTTGTGTATAATTTCATTTTTTTATATTTTCTACATTTTGATAGTTTTTTGTCCATCATTTATTATACCATTTTTCTATAATATCTATATCTTTTTCTAATTGTGTCATAATGTTTTTTTTAGGTATATAAACATAAGAATTATTAAAGAACATTGTTTTTAATTCTTCTATTGGTAATTCTAAGCTATATTGATTACATCAAGCTCATTTATAGCTATCTATAACATAGGTTTTTCAGTTATCTATTCAAAGATAAATAGAGTGTCATATTGAACCTTTATCAACTCAATTTATACTATTATCAATAGCACAATTATCTTTTTTATCATTCCAATATTCTCTATTTACACTAAATCAAGTTTGTATATGATAACCTTTATTCATAAGTTTATAGAATTCTTCTCAAAATGTGTCTATTCTATAAGTTATTATTTGTTTATCTGGGTTTCTTTCATTCCAATATCTTCTTACTAAATCAACTCATTTATAAACATACCAACCTTTCCCATCAACAAATGGTGGTGTTTCTTTTCTTGCTAGTTCTATTATTTCTAGCATTTCTTCTTTACTAAATGTATAATTGAAATAATTACTAAGTATTCAAAGTCAAGCTATAATGGTACACATACTATTGTTTATATAGTATTGATTATAAGCTATCTTGTTTTTAAAATAATTATTTACTTGTTCTTTAAATTGTTCAATGTCTAATTCACTTCAAACTAATTTATAATCTAAATTATTTGATTTATCTATTGCTCAAAAATAAGTCATTTTTAGTTATTTAGTTTTAAAATATTTCCAACCTTTTATTGTAGTACCTAGAAATACTATAAGAAACATAAGTATTCTTTTAAATTTACTAGTCCAATTTAGTAAATAATAAATATTTATTGCAAGTTCATAATTTGCTTTTATAAAATCAAAGAAATCAACTCATAGTTCATAATCTAAATCATGCATATTGCAAATTAAATGTAAGTCTTCTAATAATTTTTTTCATTTTTCTTGATTAAAGTAAGGTAAAGCTTGTATAAGTTTTTCAAAATCTACTCCACCTTTTCAGCCACATCAATTACAAATACCTTTATTTTCACATTGTTCAAGTGTTTCTTTTGTATATAAACTTCTGTTTATAATCCAATCTATTGTTTGCATTATTTTTTAATTAGATAATCTAAAATTATAGTATTTACATCTTTAATTGCTGTACCAAGCTCTCTTTGTGTTTGATTTGTTTCTTCAAGTGTTTTAACTAGTTCTAATAATGTTTGTTCTTTACTATCTAACTTTTTCCAAAGCATATAGTTTGTTATAAGTAAAACACTTATAGCTCATCAGTCTTTTATAAAATCAAGTATTCAAGTTGTTAATTCCATTATTTACTAAGTATTCAAAATATAAATACAAAAGAAAAGAACAAAGCAATCCATACATAATTAAAGTATTTTGTATGGTCTAATAATTTAGATTTTATTTGCTCAATATCTTGTTCTTGTCTTAGTGTTCTTTGTTCTATATTCTTTATGTCATTTTGTATTCTTTCAAGAATAGTCTCCATTCTACTATCACTTTCTATTTGTTGTTTTTGATTTTCTTTTACTATTTGTAATATTTGTATTGCTATATTATGTAAATCACTCATTTCTATGTATAACTATTTAAACTATTTCATTCAATAGCCATCACTAGCAACTATATCTGCATCTTCTTTTAATGGTGCATAATCTGGACTATTTACTCTTATACTAGGTGCATTACTAGTTGAACTGTTTTGTTGTGTTGCTAATATTTTTATAACTTCTAATAATAAAGTATTATCTTGTTTAGGTGGCTCTATTACAATATTTGGCTTATTTGCATACATTGCAAATCATCATAATATTATTCCTAGTATTACTATATCTATGTATTTTCTCATTTTTAATTAGTTAGTAATAAATTATTCTGTTTCTTCTAAATTCTCAACTTCTTCTTTTATTTTATAGAATATATCAAGAACAGCTTGTTCATTCTCTGTTCTTTCTTCTTCTGGCTTTGCTAATATATTATCAACTATAACTTCTGCTATCAATATTATCTGGTCTTGTATTGGCAATATACTTTGTATTGTTGCTGTTGTCTCACTCATTTTTTTAAATTAATTATTAAACTTTACTTCATATAATATGAAAGTAAACCTCTATTCAAGCACTTCATCAAGTTAAATCTAACAAATCTATATCAAATTTAGTACTTTGTAAGTTAAACACCCTTATAAATATTTGTTGTCAATTATGTCTTCATCAGTCATTACTATCTCATAATTGGCATTGTACATTATGTATTCTATTTAAAGATGAATAAATAGAACTAAAATCTATTGTTCTATGATTATTTGTTGATGATGTATTATCTTGTATAGATTTTCACCAGATCCACACCAGATTTGTTCAAGGGATTTCAAGAAATCAATTCTGCTCATCATTATGTTCTACTTTTTTTGATATTGCTTTATGTGTTGATGCATCAAATCAAATAAAATCTGCATTTTCTATAATATCATAACTTAGAAATCTTCTTGTCATTTCAAATTACTCAATAAGTAAATCTGTTGTTCATACACTATCTTTTATTTCTTGTTCTATTCTATCTTTTTCTATTTTAACAAGTGTATCTGTTATATCTTTATCTAATAATCATTGATATAATTTACCAACATATTCTGCTGGTGTTTCTGGATTATCAATAAATTCTCATTCATCATTTAATATTTGTTCTTCATATCATTTAGCTTTTGCTAAATCAAGAACTTGTTCATCTGTTGTTTCTCTTGTCAATGTAATCTTTGGCATTTTTATAATTTAATAACTAAATAGCTTCTGTTGATAAGACTCAATCATCATCAACTTTTATTCTATACTTAGTTCATCAAGGACTTGTAAGAATAATTCATTTTGCACTATCACTTATTTCTATATCATCACTATGAGTTTTTTTTGCTGTGATAGTTTCCTCTTTGTTTTTATATGATATAGAAACTCCTGTATTGTCTACTACAAGACTTCAATCTTTTTGTATAACATTCATTTCTATAGGAGATAAACTTCAAGTTAATCAACTACTATCTACATTATCAAAATAGGTTTGTGAAAACCTACTTGTATAAACTCAATTTTTTCAAATAAATTTTGATTTATAAAAATAAGCATAACAATTGTTTATATTTATATATCAATAATAAAATCAACTATCAGTAAAATCTATTGTTGTTTTTGTATCAGAATAAAAATAACTTTTTACTTGTCCCCAGATTATAACATCTTTGAAATAAGCACTATATACACTTAACTTTGCCCTAATTCACATAACATAACAATATTTTCTAGCAGTATATCATCAAATAGCTGTATTAAAATCTACATACTTTGTTTGAACTGTACTATCAATAAATACCATCATAGATGAAGGACTATAATCATTTGTTGCTTGGTCTCATTTTATTGTTAGTACTGCTCTATTATCATCAGATGGTCAATTAAACTCTATATCAGCTAATGAAAAATAAAACAATGTTTTATAAGCTAGAGGTATAGTTGCACTTGTTCTTTCATCATATCAAATTAAATGAGTTCATCATTCTAGTTTTACATTTAGATGGCATCAACTAGCCATTTTAGGTTCAAACTCTGTTTTATACCATACAATAAAATCCATAAAACTTGCAAAATCATAATCACTTTTATTTTCTGTCTCTTCACTAGCAACAGTCTTTTCAATATATCATTTATACATATCATTTAATGTAATTCATTTGTTTAATGGTACTAATATTCATCATCATTGATATTTTTTTACTGCCATTTGTATTTTAATAAACTAAATTTAGTTTTAGTATAAATATTAAGTGTTTTTTTCAATTTAAAAAAAAGAGCCTATTTTTTAGACCCTTTCTTTTTTGTTTTTTTAACTTTCTTTTCTTCTTTTACTTCTTCTTTTACTTCTTCTTTTACTTCTTCTTTTACTTCTTTCTTTTCTATTTTTTTCATAGCTATTGAAATAAATGTTTTTACTTCAACTTCTTGTCAAGGTTTATATTTCTTTCAATCAACTATACATTCTCTAAGTATTTTTACAAACATTTTTATCTATTTAATTATAAATTATTGTACTAAGAATATACCCATTGTATCTGGTTTATCTACTTCTACTGTAAATATTGTTCTTAATGTTTCAGATAATACTGCACTTGATGTATTTGTTTCTTCTACAAAGTCAAATAATTCAGTATTTCCACTTGTTTTATCTACAATAGGATAGATTTTTAAGTAATCAGATTTAACAGCAAAGATTTCATTTGTCTTAACAATAGGACTTGAAACTACCATTAAAACTCTACCATTAAATGTATTTGAAACAAATCCTAGTAAGTTATAACCTGCATATACATCTTTTCTTTCTGTTGTACTATCTACATATTCAGTATAGTTAGATAATTGTGCTAGTTTAGTTTTTACATAAGGATTTACAATCAATACATCAACTTCACTTTCTCTATTTGCTAATTCTACCATAAAGTTATCAAAGTTTGTTTGGTCTAATGCACCACCAGCAATAACACCACCACCAACAGTAATATAATGTTTAATACCACCAGCAGTCCAAGAAGATTGGTCTAATTCACCATTAGCTGGTTTATATGGTTTACCATAAACTAAAGACATTTGTAATTTTTTCATTTGTGTCTCAATTTTTTCTTGTCTTTCTTCTAGTACTAAATCATTATAATCTTTTAAACTAGAATTAACAGCTCTTTTAGACAATTCAACTCTTTCTGTCATTTCTTGTACAAAGTTTTCATATCTTGCTTTTTCTGACATTACATTTTCACTTGTAATACCTCATTCAACCTCTGCATTTGAAACAACATAAATTGCTGTATCTGCTGTATGTGTTGCTGCTGTTGAACCTAAATCTCATCTTCTATATACATCAACTGTATTATTTCCTTTATCTACTGCTTTTACTTTTACATACTCATCATCAACCATTAAGATTGTATTTGCATACAAAGTTTGTGCTAATTCTGCTGATATTGGTAATGCATCTGTTGTTGTATCATCCCAATCAGCTGTAATAGTACCCTCTAATCTTCTAGCTTTTGTAGAATACCATTCATATAATGCTACATAATTAATAGGTGCTTCAACTCTAAATAAATTTATTAAACTTTGGTCTCCACCAACTAATGGTAATATTGCACCAGTTTTTTCTGCTAAATATGGATAATCATTTACTTTAAACATTTCTTTTTAATTAGTTATAAATTAATTGTATAATTTAGACATTAATTGTCTATATTTATAAATCTCTTGTCAAGTAGCTTGTTTGTTTGCTACTTTTCTTTTTAAAGTCTCAAACTCTGCTTTTTCATCAGTTTGATTTTGAGCTATTGGTTCTCATCAACTAGTTTGTTTTTCTTCTCATACTAGTTTTTTAATTTTTGGAAGCTTTTCTAGTAATTTTAATGGTTCAGCTTCTCATAGGTCAAGCAAATCAATAATATCATTATATTTTTCTTCACCTACTCTTTGTTTTATAGCTTCCAACTCTTGTTGTACTAAACTATTAACAACTTCTTCATATTTATTTACTTTTTCTTGATAAGGTTTATAACTTTCAAGCTCTTCTCTTGACTTTTCATAAAGTGTTTTATATTCCTCTTTTTCTGCAAGTTCTTTCTCTTCTTTTTGTTTTAAAGCATTTCTAAGCTCTTGTAATTCTTGTTCAGTTTGATTTTTCTTTTCAATAACTTCTTTGAACCTGTCATATGGAACATATTTATTATCAGCCTTGTTTTCTTTCTCTTCCACTACTTGGCTGTTAGTAGTTTCAGAGTTAGCAACTTCTTGTTTTACATCATTTGTTGCTTCTGATGTAATATTATCTGGCATAGATAAGTTTATTTAGTATATAAAGTATATTTTTTATAAGTAATTATTTTTATTTTTCAATCTAATTAATTATAGGTTCCCAAGTTCAATTGCAATTAGGGTGATATAGGTATACTGGCACTCATTGTTTCTCTATATTCCATATTTCTCAATTATGTGATGCACATATATCACAACAATTAGGATTTTCTACTCTTCTATATTCTGCAATTCACAATTCAACTCATCTTGTTAGTGTTCATTGTATTTGTGCCTTTGCTGTTTCACTTCTTGCAATAACTTCTGCATATCTACTTAAAGACCAACTCTTTCAACTTTTATCTTTTAATACTGTTAAACCTTGTTTTTTTAGAGTATCAATAATTGATTGTTTTAATTCTTCCATACTTTTTCAAGTTATCTCTCTCTTTGCTATATCTTCTAATATTTTTGCTTGACTTCATTTAGCTAGTGTAATTCTTGCTCATCTATCTATTCAATTTAGATTATTATTTATATAATTTATACTTTCTGTTATAAGATTATTTACAGCTTCTAAATGTATTTGTCATAATTCAGCTCATATAAATTCAGTATATTCACTTGGTTTTTTTGGATCTTTTATAAACTCATTTATAGTATCACTATTATCAACTTTATTTACTCATTTTAAATACTCTTCTGGTATTCTAACTTGTGCCCATAGATTAGAATTATTTGAAAGATTTGCTATTTGTACTTGTATATCTTTTAAAATAGCATCTTGATTTATTATTGTCTTTCAAGAATTTAAAGCTTCATTTATTGTGTCTATTATTTCTTTTTCTGCTTCAATATATAATTCTAATAATATTTTATCAATTTCATTTATAGCCATAATATTTTAATTGGTAATAAAATAGATAATATCAAAATAAATAAAGCAAAAGCTACATAAAACAATAGCTTAAAGTATGATTTAAGAAAGTTTTCTTGCTCTATGGTAGTTTGTATATCTAGTAAACTTTTTTTGTTATATGAAACTTTTTTATAAATACTCATACTAATTTTTTAGTTATAAATTATTTTAATTCTGGCAATATACTTTGACTTGTTGTTATATTATTTAGTAAGTTCTCATCATCAATTTTTTTTAATTCAGCTTGAACAAATAAATCATCATAATCAAATATATTTTTAATAGCTGTTTCTTTACTAACTAAACCTAATCAATACAACTCTCAATATGTATTTGCTTTTTGTTCAAATGTTTGTTGTATTCAGTCTGTAAACTTTACATCAATTTCCAAATTATCTGTATTATATCATTTTAATTGTAATGATTTTTTAATTAAATTTTTTAATTGTATTTCAAACATTCTCTGTTTTCTTGAAACTTTTTTAAGAAATCTCATAAGTCTTATTCTTAAAGCTTCAACTTTTTCTGCTCCACCATTTTCTTCAAGTCAAAAGAAACTTGTTGGTATTTGAACAATACTTGCTGTGATTTTTAATATTCTATCTATATAGTCTAATCAGTCTTTTATCATAGCATTTTTATTTTCTACATATTCTGGTTTTTGTTCTCATTGTGCAAATGCTAATGTATCTAATTCTCATATTCAATTTATTTTTCAGTCTTCTTTTGCTCTCTCAATCCATTCCAGCATACTCTCTGGTAAAGCTATTTTACTATTAAGATGTTTAATAAATTGTACACTAATTTGAGTTATTCTATCATTTATTTCTTCTAATAAATCTAATATTTCTTCTAAATCACTTCTTCAAAATAACTCACCAGCTATCTTTTGATTATCTACTCTTATAATTGGTAGAAAATCTAATATTTCTTCTGTAATAACTTGTTCTATATCAATTTGTCATTGTTCAGCTGTTCATATTCAGTTTAGATATTTCCATTTTCAATTATCTAAAAGTTTATATTGTTGTATATTTGCTTTTTTATTTCATTCGTTATCTAAATAAAAACTAATAATATTATGTTCTATTGGTTCTTGTCATAAAGCTAAATTACTTATAACTGGGTAATAATAATCAAAAGGTATTTCTTCTATTTTAACTTCTCATTCTTCTAGTCTTGTTCTTAGTATTGCATATCAAGTTTTAGATTGTGAAATAAAAATTCAATAAAACAAATTATCTATATTATTATAATCTGCTATCTTGTCCCACTCTTCTTGATTTTGTCATAATTCAATTTTTATACCATCTCAATAACAAAAGTCTGCAAATGATTTAACAATAAGGCTTGAAAGATTTACACTAATATATAATAGCTCATCTTTATTTATATCTCTTGTAAGAAAACTTTTTAGATTAAAAATATTTTCTCTAAATGTTCATTCTATAAAATGTGAAAGATTATTTTTAAACAAACTATCATATATTTTTCTTTGTTCTATAAGTTCAACTGCATTATTATCTAATTCAATAATCATTGATTTCTTTTTAAATTTTAAATACTTTATTTTTAATTATTTATGCTTTTTATCAATTTAAAAGAACATCATAAGCATTTCTTTTATCTTCAAGACTAAACAACATTGCATCAACTAAATCATCATTCTTAACATTTGGAAAGTTTACAAGCTGTTCAATTAATTCTTGGTTATTATTTGTAAAGAATACTCTTTGTTGTTCAAATAAATATTGTTTCTCCCTAAGCCTTGTTATTTTATCTTTTGTAGTTTTATAATCTTTAACAGCCATTCATTCTGCTTTTAATAGTTTTGACATAACTTTTTGAAAAGCTACTGTTTCAACTACTAAATATCTTGGTCTATATTTTATGTAAAGATTTTTTATAATCTGTGTTGCTTTAAATGGTTCTTTTTGTTTTCAATTTAGTGCTATACTTTCTACAATATAATAATTCTTGCTTTTTCTATCATATCAAGCTACAACTATTGCAAATGCATCACTTGTTTCTTTTTCACTTATAGCTGGATCAATTCAAATATAATATTCTAGTTTAGGTGGCAATATATCTACATATTGTATATACTCTCTTCATATAATAACTTGTCAATCTACATAAGGTATAAGCAAATAGTTTTGATTAAATGCTATTTCTCCTTGGTCTTCTTTAAATTCTTTTAATAGTTTTTCTGTAAAATAGCTCCATACTATCTTTCAGTTTTCTTTTACTGCTTTTCTTCTTACAATCCATCTTTTATTCTTCTTAAACTCTTTTTCAAATCTAGGCACTAATCAATCTTGCTTTATTATGTTTCATAAGAATATAATTCTACTAGTTCTATCTAATCAACCTAGCACTTCTCATTTTATAAACTGATAGTTCTTGTCTATTATATCTTTATTATTTACACTCTTTTCTACATCAATATCATCAAATAAAACTAAATCTGGTCTATATGCTCACTCACTTGTTATATGCAACTCTCACCTTGGGCTTTCATTTATTCAGAATGCTTTTACTTTTATTCAATTTGTTGTTATAAATTCTCATATACTTTTTTTTTGTAAACTATCTTTATCTATTTTTTGTACTGGGTATATTTCTCAATAAATAGCTTTTAATCTTTTATTAATTATAAGTTCAGAAACTAATCAAAATATTTTGCTTTTAGCTTTTGCTTTATCAAATGCATAGAAAGTTATAAATTTATGTTTTTTATAAACTATTGAGTATATAATATAAACTATTGCTTTTGTTGTCTTTCAACTCATTCTAAACATAATCCATAACAAGTTTTTTCAGCTTAGCAAATCTTTATTCATTTCTTTATGAAACTTTGCTGGCTTTATCTTTTTTCAATTCTTCTCTTTAAAGTGTCAAAAGAAATAGTCTTCAAAGAAATTAAAATCATAATAAGCCCTCCAATATATGTATTCTTTTATATGTTCTTCTGGTATCTTATCTTCATTTTTTTTTAGTAAATTTATTTCTTGTTTTGTTATCATTTCTTCCTAAAAAGTTTATTAAAAGTATAGCATTTTTATAGATTTTGTTCTCAAAATATTTCTTGTTTCTTTTCTATCATTTTTTCTCATACATTTTTTAGTTCTACATCAATAGCTTGTGGACTAACTAATAATAATCAAGCTATATCTTTTAGCTTCATAGGTTGTCAATTCCACTCATACATATAGTAGGCATTTAATATAAAGTCTTGTAATTTATAGATTATTTCATCTTTCTTTGTTCTATTATTTATATTAGTAGCTAGCACTAGTTTATACTCTATATTGTTCTTACTATATATTAAATTTATATTCTTCTTTTCAAAAAAAATAGATATTCTACCTTGTTTAAAATATCTATCTAAATCAAAACTATACATAAGTTTAAATATAAAATTAACTAATTCTTTTACTGGGTCATAATTGTTCTTTATCTTTTTTCTTCATACCATTTTTATAATTGTTTAAGAAATTCTTTTAAATCTCAATTATCAACTTCAACCTTTTGTTCTATTTGTTGTACTGCTTTACCTAGTGTCCTATCTAACATCTTTTCTATTATATCAAAACCTTTTTTGTCTCATAGTGCTTTTGCTACTATCTTTATCATTACAGGTGTATCTTTCTTATTTACTAGTTCTTTTATCTCATCTACTGGTAATTGCAGTAAGTATAAATAAGCACTCTTTATATCATCAAATGTTGCTGGCTCATAACCTGCTTTTTTTAGTTCCTCATTTATTACTTTTAAAGTCCTTCTTGGCCTTCAAGCTGGATTTCAACTTTGTCATTTCTTGAAAGGTTTTGCTCATTTTGGTGTTTCTCATTTCTTAAATACCATTTCTGTTTTATTTCTGAAAATAAAATTAATATTTATTGACTTTTATTTTATAATATATATTTATATATGGAGCCCTATGGTCTGATTTTCACAGCCATCTCCACAATGGCTTTGTGGTGTTTTATATTAAACTAATAGGGCATAAATAATGGCTTATATTTTTTTTCATTTATACATACAAGCTCATACTTCTTTTATTTTACTATATGGTAAGACTTTATAATTTCTTTTCAAGTCTGGTTTTAATAATTTTATATACCTAAGCATATATCAAGGAATTCTATACCATCATTTATATCTCTCATTTAAGAATTGTATTGTACTATTATATCAATATTTATTTTTTTCTTTTTGTAGCTTACTATTTCAATCTTCAAAACTTAATTGATGTACAACTCTTCAATCTGGGAGCTTTATTAATCTTGAATTCTCTTTAATCTGTGTTAACTCAAATCAACTTGCTCTATAAATAGTTCCATCTCAACATTGTGTTCCATCAGCAAAACTAATAATCCATTTTAAATGTGGAGCTTTTTTCTTTAATAACTTTATACTTATTGCTATTGCTCTACTTTCACTATTTTTTGGTAATAAATCACTAAAAGCCATCCTATTAAGCTCTATAAATTCATTCCATTTAGTTCATTCTACTAATCATATTAGTTTACTTTTATCTGTACTAGGTCAATAACTCATAACTCATCATAATATTCAATTATAGAATACTCAAAAATGTAATTGACTATTGTTTACAACTTTTCAACTATAATGATGTTTTTTTACAAACTCATTTGCTATTTTACTAGGTATAACTTTTAATAAAATATCTTTTGCACTCATTTTAATTATTTTGTAATAAAAATATATCTACTATTCTTGCAAGAGCATTTCAATTTGAGTTATCATTTCAAGTTTCTCAGAAATCTCACATACTTTTACTTATTTCTAATGCTTCTTTTAATCTTATATTTTGTTCTCTATGCAATGTAAAAGTTATAGTTTCAAGTTCTCATTTATCTCAACTAGGCAAATTAAAATCATCATCAAGTTCTTCTATATTCAAACTAAACTCTTCAAATAATTTATTTAAGCTTTCATCTTCTAGTTCCCCTAAATCTACTTTCAAGTTTTCTAAATCATATTCTGCTAAATCTGCTAGTCTATTGTCTAATATTCTATATTTTTTCTTTTGACTTTCTGTAAGTCAATTTATTCTTATTACTTCAACTTCTTTATAGTTTAGTTTTCTTAAAGCTTCTAATCTTCAATGTCAAGAAAGAATAATTCAATTTTCATCAATTATAATTGGATTTATATATTCATTTTCTTTTATTGAATTAATAATCTTGTCAACCTGCTCCTTTGAGTGTTTTTTGTTATTGAATTCATATGGTATAAGTTCTTCTATATTCTTTTTGATATATTCTTTTTTAATAGCCATCTTATAATTTACTTATTAAATATTTTAATAATTCCTTAGGTTCTATTATTACTTTTTTACCTTTTATTTCTTCTTGGATTAGTTCTCATTTTTTTAGCATATTTTTTGCTTTGGTATAACTTATGTTTTTCTTTCTTTGATATTCTCTTAAACTTTTATAAAATCATTTCATATTGTTTTGCTATACTTTCAATAAACTTTTTACACACTTATATTAACTTTTTATATTAAAAAAACAAGAGATTATTTCTCTTACATTAAACTAAATAAATATTTTTCTATTTTATCTCTAATATCTCTTTCATTTGATATAGCTTTTTCAAATTTTTCTTTTTCTAGTAAATTAAATACACTAAGTAAATCACTAGCATAACTTGATATTATTCTATTTACTGCTTCTATTTCTTTTTGTAATCATTCAATATTCTTTTCTTTATATAGTCTGTCTATATATTCTGTCCTGTGTGGTTCTCTTGTTGGCATTGTTATTTGTTAATATTTAAAATTTTCTTTAATTTAGTAAGTATTCATAATTTATTATCTCTAGCTTTTATGAATACATCAATATAGTATTTTTCCCAATAATAAGTATAATGTATAGGTTTATATCTTTTAAATCTTTTAATATGTCTTTTAAATTCTTTACTATCTGTTTTCTCAATAATTTTCATCTGCTCTATACTATCCATTATTCACATCATAGTAATAGCTTGCTTCATTTCCATATTATTATTTTATTAAGTTATAAATTATTTTTAATCTCTTTAATTAATATCTCTATTATCTTATTTTTAATTTTTTTATCTTTTAGTAATTCATTTTTTATCTCATCTTTCATATCTTCAATAACTAAAGATAAAACATCTTCTAGTCATTGAAACATTCAATCTTCAGCAATATATCTAAAATCATTTTTAATTGCATCTCTTAAACTCTCAATTATAATATCTTTTATTTCTTCTCAAGATATAGTAAATTTTAATTCTTTTTCCATAAGTTATTTTATTAAAATATAAAATTATTTTCTTCTAGTATTTTTACAAGTGTTGTAAGTGTTTATTCTTATATATTCTAATTCTTCTAATACTTTTTTTCTAAATTCTTGTTCTTCTTTGTTGTTTTTTAACTGTTCTAGTTTTAATAAGTCTATTCTTTTAACTTCTAATGCTTTTAGTATTAAAAGAATTATGCAAAATATTATAAGTGTTATTGTTATCATTTTATTTAGTTAAATTATAAATTATTATACAATTACTTACTAGTTAATTTTCAGATTATAATTCAAATTATATATACTATAAAAAAAGTCAAACCTACACTAAGATAATCTTGAACAGTAATTTGATGTTCAATTTTCAGTATATCATTATTATTTTTGTATATTATATATTCATTTCAATCTACTGTCACTATTTTTTCTAGTGTCATTTGTTTATTTTATTAAGTTATAAATATAAGTAATAGTTTCTTCTGATTGCTCATCAATTGACTTTCTCTTGTCTTTCCAAACTTTCATAATTTCCAAACTTAACTCTTTAAAAAACAATCAAGTTGGATGTAGTTGTTTTTCTTTTTCTAAATAATCTAATACATCTCAAAGCATTACTGGATGACCAATTATTTTATATTTTCAATTATTGAAATCATAATCACATCAGTGTCAATGTTTTATTTCTCAATAAGTGTTTATATAATGTATTATGTCATCATCTAATAAAATAACATCTAATTTGTCTTTTCAATATAAATCTTTATATTGAATTTTACACCCAAAAGTTAAACTCTTATCTGCTATCTTTTCATAAATCTTATCTATCATTTCTTGTTTAGTCATAGTTTATTCTTAGTATCTAAATTATAAGGTTCACTATCTAAATAATCTAATATAACATCAAATTCATATAAAAATTTTAAAAACTTTATATGCTCTTTTTTACTCATAATCACTTCTTTTTTTATTCATTTAAATGAATACTTAACTTTTATCTTTTTCTTGTCATCATCTTTTGTTTCTTGTTTAGTCATTGTTATTATTATTTAAAATAAAGTAAAATAAATATCTTTATTAATGTAAAATCTATTATTAAAGTAGAAATAAATATTCACAATGCTTTAATCCACATTTTTAATGTTGGTCTACACCCATTAACAATATCTCAAACTAACCATCACAACATAAATAATGTAAGCATAATTATTTTTTATAATTTAAAAGTTCTTTCAATTCTTCTAAATATTCTATATTTAATTTAATTTTTTCTATTCTATTTTTACTATATTCTATTTTATCATTATAATCTTTGATTATATAATTCTTACAATCTTCATAATTAAAGAAAAAGGTTCCACTTTCAAATATATTAGTTCAACAACACTCTTCTCAAATATAATAACATCATTTGTAAAATTTTCAATTTACTTCATATTCTAAAACAATTCATTTTACAATATTACCTTTTTGAATTACATCTCATTTTCTTTTGATATCTTCCCATTTAATTGTAAATCATTCTCATATAATTTCTGTATATTCAATTTTTTTTAATATATTTTTATATTTTAAAATAATTGCATCTATATCTTTTAGTAAATCATTCATTTTTATTCTTCTAAATCAAATAAAATATTCCATTCATTTTTACATTCTTCTAAACATCTTTCTGCATCAATTTTTTCTTGAAAAACTATCTCATAAAAATGATATCATTGTCAATATGTTAATCAAGTATTATTAACATCTAAATAAGGTTCTCATTCTATATTATAATCTTTTCTTATAACATAATATCAATTTAAAGTTCATACTTCATTCTCCCATATCCACTTCTTTATTCTACTCATAGCTTTTCTTTTTTTTAGCTCTTGCTCTGCTTCTTGTTTTGTTAAGAATGCATTTCAATAAATTATATTATTATAATCAAAACTGTCTCCTTTATATTCAGCTTTTCTAACTTCTCAAAGATTATATACTATAAAATAATATTCATCTCACTCTTTCAACTTATAAATACTTTTAGGTTCTTTTATTTCTTCTAGCCAGTCTTTATCTCTATCTCAATCTAATTCAATATAATATTTATATTCATCTCTTTCTTCTAATAATTCTCAATTCATATTTTTAATCTTCATTTTATCTATTTCAATTATTGTCCCAGCTTCCAATCAAGGAAGGTCTTTTAGTAGTTTGTATTTTTTCATTGATTATTTTATTAAATAATTAAATTTGTTTTTATAAAAGTTTACAATTCTAAGCCAATGCTTAGCATTATCATTTCAAGTATATCTAATAGCTGTTTTTATAGAATTACTATTATAACCTTGGCTTTCCCACATTCTCCACCAAGCTATAATACTACTCCTATAATCTTTAAACACACAAAACCTATCTTGTTTTATAACTAATCACATTTCATACCATTTTTTATGGCAATATTTTATATGAAATGGATTATGATAAATACTAGTTCAATAAGTAGTCTTATTTCAACCTTCTGCTCTTATTATTGCATTTGCTACAAGTCAAATATTTAAGCAGTTTTTCTTGATTTTACAATATCATTCATTATAAAGAACCCAAGCTATATATCTAATCCTTACTTCATCATTTTTGATGAAGTTTTCTTTTACAAATCTAGTGCTTTCCAAATTGAATTCTTTAATGTTTTTTCTAGTTTTATTTGTAGAATTCTTTTCACTTGTTCAAGCTGTTCAAGCTCAATTTCTTTTTGTTGTCTTATTTGTTCATACATTTCTAGCTTCTCATTTACTTCTACTAAGGTTGATTTTACATTTGTTATACTGCTGTTCACATTCTCAATTTGTGATTTCAACTGCTTCACTGGATTGAATAATATAACCCCAAACCATACCCCCAATAAAACCACTAATAATATTAGCAATCAATATAATTTTTGTTTTCATTTTTCCATTTGTTAGTTTTAAAAAATAAATTAATAATTTTCTAGATTACTAGTGTTAGCTTCTAATATAAAAGAACATACTTTCTCTTGTTCTTCCATAATTTGTTCTGCATATAAGATAGCAAATTCATCTCCTGTAAGTTTAGCTTCTATGTATTGATTTACATATTGTTCCTCCATACAATAATTTATTGCTCTATCTTGTCAAAATCAAATATAAAGAGCTATATAAAGTGCTAATGTTGTCATTTTTATTTATTAAGATTTAAAAGTCTTTTAGTATCTAATGTTAAGTATCTTCACTCTTGTTTTATAGCTTCAAGCCATTCTTTAAGTTCTATTTTTTGCCAAGTTCCAAACAAAAGTCATTCTTGTTTTTCTGTATCATATACTTTTGTGTCTGTTTCCTTATAAGTAATATATTCCTTGTCATTTGTTGTAAACCAATATAATTTCATTTTTATAATATTATAATATAAATACTCTCCCTAATGGAGTAAATACATTATACTATTTTTATTTTATTTTTCAAGTCTTTTTTTACTTTTTTTATACTTTTTTACATTATATACTCAAACTCCACTTTATAACCTAGTTTTTCTAATGTTTCTAATGTTTTGAAACTTATAGGATTGTTTTTATACCACCAACCTATAAGCCCTATTTCTCTTATGTAACTTGTTGTATTTCTTCTTTCTTTATAACATTTATCTAGTATTTGTTCTTTTAATTCTTTTCAGTTTGTTATAATGATTTTACCTGTTCATCTTCTAGCCATTGTTTCTATTTTTTAGTAAATAAATTTTTAATCTTTGTAAATATGTTTTCTTTTTTCTTTTCTTCTTTTATTAATTCTTTTACTTGTTCTGCAACTTCTTCATCTACTGTTCCTATTGTTGCTATTTTTTGATAATATTCTATTTGTTCTTCTACTGTTATATTTTTTAAATCTTCTTTAACTTTTTTCTCTAATTCTTTATCTAGTTTCTTTTTTTTATCTGATTTTTCATATTTTCACATTTCATTTTGCAACCAAGCTCTATATCTTTTTATAGTTGCTCAACTTGGTGCTCTTTTTAAAACTCTTTCTATAATTTCCTTTTCTTGTCTTGTTTCACATACATTTGCTTTTAGATATTCTATTTCAAAGTCTCTACTACTATAATCTTTACTTTCTGGAACAAGTTCTAATGTATAAGCAACATTGATTAGTATTTCACTTTTTGATTTGTTTAAATCTTTTAATATCATTCTTATTTTTTAAATGGTAAAGCTTTTTTAGGTTTCAACACATTAAACCACCTATTATACATTAGCCATAGTCTCCATTCATATTGTAAAGCCCATCAATTTCACACATAAATATCAAGGCTTTCAATATCTATTGTTCAATCTTTATTTTTCCATAATTCTCTATACATTTGATAAATTAGCAAAAATAATAAATAAAATAAACAATCATAATGTAAGTCTTCAAGGTGTAAACCCAAATGTCCAAGTTATCAATGTTAAAATAAATCAAAGTAAGCATAATACTGCTACATATGTAAATATATTGTATGTTTTCATATTTTATTAATTAGGATCTAAATATCATTTTTTTGATTATTAAGATAGTATAAACTACTATCTACTGCTTTTAAGAATTTATCTACTGCTTCATATCTTGCCTTGTTTTTTGTATTTTCAGCTTGTAAATTTATTATTTCTTGTTTTTGATTTTTTGTCTCTTGTGTAATTATACTTTCTATATCTTTTATTGTTCTTTTTACTCCATCACTTTTTAATTCTGCTACTCTTTCAGCTTCTTTAATTTTTAATTCTTCTTTTTTACTAGCTATTTCAATATCAATGATTGCAATATTTTCTGCTAAGCTTATTAACTGATACCTACATTCTCTGTAATCTTCATAAGTAGGATTTTTATTTAATCTATTTAATATTTCTTTCATTTTATTAATTATTAAGTTTTAAAAAGGAATTTCATCATCAGTAGTAGTATCTACTTTATCTTGTTTTTCAGGTTTCCAAGTATTTAGTTTTGCATATAATCAACCTTTTTTACTTTCTAGAATATCAATATTAACATATCATTCACTATTACTGTTTTCTTCTAAATATTCTATAAAGTCTTTTACTTTTATACCTAGTTTTGCTTTTACAAAATCAATTTTTCATTCTTTAACATATAATCCATTTACTCATTCAAATTTTTTATCAGACATTATTTCTATTTATTAAGATTTAAAATTTTTTGTCTTGTTTCTTTACTTATTTTATATTTTTCTTCTAGTTTCTTTATTATTTCTTCTGCTGTTTCTCAATCTTTAATTCTTTTTATCATTTCTTCTTTATGTTTTTCAAAATCATTGTACCATTCTTTCTCTTCTTGTTTTTGATTAAATCTTTCCATTTCATCTGCACTTGCTATTCATTCTTTTATTTCAAATCAAGCAAATGCTAATGCTCTTCATACTGCAACAGTCTCTAACTTTTCAAATGCTTTTTCTTTTCATACTTCTCAAAAGCTTGAACCTGTAAATATTTGTTCTCATATTTTTACTGTTGCTTTAAATATAACAACCTTTTCTTTTATATCAAATTCAGTAGTTATACTTAAATCTTTTTCATACTTTTGATGTGCCTTTTGAACCCTTGTATGTACTCATACATAATCTTTTGGTAAATATCACATTTTTTTAGTTTAAAATATAAAATAAGAGATGGCAACCACCTAAAAGGTAGATAAGCAGTTTATAGTCTATACTTAGGACAAAACAGCAATTCTAAATTCACAATATTCTACAACTCATTCTATATCTTTAATAAGTCCTTCATCTAGAAAGTCTCTTCTTTCTAATCTTTTTTTATTCTTTTCTAACATTTTTTTATAAAGTCCTAGATATTTTACTTTTTCATCTTTTGTCATTTTCCCAACTCTTTCTATAAATTCTTGTTTAGTCATTGTTAATTTTTAAGATAGTAAAGTTTTATAATATTTCTAATACTGGTTCTTTGTTTGATATTGTAAGTTTTTTAAATACTTTCTCTGCAATATTATATGTATAAACATATATTTTTTTATTTTCTTTATCTTCTATTGTTATAGATTGTTGTGTCATATAATTTTCAATTTGTTTTCTTTTTAATTCTTGTAATTGTTCTTTTGTTATCATTTTTATTAAATTAATTTATAAATTTTATTTTAGAAAGCTACTTTGTTTTCAGCTTTGCTGTTATCTGGTGGCCTTCCCTCCTTTCTGTAATAGTTATATTTATTTTATTTTATTTTTCAAGTCTTTTTTTACTTTTTTTTATTTTTATTTAAAAAAATACTGAGCCCACTACAACTCAGTATTCAAAAGCAAATATTTTATGCCTCTATTTTATACTTAATCCTTTTTCTTTTTCAAGCTGTTTTACCTTTTGTTTATAATATTCTAGTTTTTCTCTTAGTTCTACTATTCATATTTTATAAACTTCCTTAGCTTGTCTTCTCATTTCATCTACTTTTTCTTTTCATAATCTTTCTATTTGTTTAATAGTAAATTCTCTTATATGAAATTCTGGTCTGTATGTATTGCAAGCTGGACAGCCTGGTCTACAATTTTCTTCATCAAATCTAAATTGTAAGTTTCATCTACTAATCCAATGGCAATTATGAGCTTCTTTCCAATGTATTTTTTTTCAACAACTTATACATTCACATATTCAGTTTTTATCTGAATATTTTAGCCTTATATACTTACTAAATACTCTATCTAGTTTTTTAATAACTTGACTTTTAGTTTCAGTTTTTACTTTTTTCATTATTAATTTAATTATTTTATAAAAACTCATTTGTGTGTGGTGTTATAAAATTTATAACTTCATATTTATCAAGTATAATAAATTTAAATTTTTTATCTATTTTAAATATATAATATTTTCATACTTTTATTATAAATACTAATGTATCTCTTACATAATCATATTTTTCAAACATTTCTAACTTTCAATCAAAATACATCATTTTATATGTTTTTAGATACTAAATCATAATGAATTAAATCATCTAGCATTATTCTTTCTTTTCAATTCTCTATTACTTTTTTTATTAGATTTGTATTTACTCATTGTTTAAGTAATACTTGAATTTCTATAACTAAATTTTCATAAGCTTCAACTTTCATATTTTTAAATCTAAGTTCACTTGTAGCAGTTTTTAGTAATTCTTCTTTATCTTCTCTTAAAGCTTTTTGTGTTTTGTGATTTATTTGTAAATTATCAATAACTTTTGCATATTCTCCCCATATTTTCAAAACTTTCTCTCAACACATATCACAAGTTCAATCTTTTAATAAATTACTTTTTTCTACAAATCAACAATTTGGACATATATATTTTTTCATTTTTTATATTTTAATAAATAAATTAGCTTTGTCTATCTCTTCTAGCCATAACATATCTTTCATATTCTTCTTCTGTCATATTAAATATTAACATCTTTTCTTCTTTTGTTGCTATTTCTTCTGGTACATTGAATATTATATAGTTTTTCTTATATTCTGTTCTTTTTTTCTTCCATTCATCAAGCTCTTCAAATATCTTTTTTGTTCTTATAAAGTTTTTGTCTTTTTTATATAAGTAGTCATCTATTTTTTGTCTTATTTGCCATTTTTTAGTTTGTCTATATCTTCTTTTATTCTCTCTTTTTCTAGCTAACTCTTCTTCTGTTTTTCATCTCTCATTCTCATATTTTCTTTTACATTCTTTGCACCAGCTACTAACTCTTTGTTTTCACATATTCTTATGCTTAAAAAAATCACTTTCTCTTTTAAATTCTCAACATTTAGAACATTTATACCAAGTTCACATTGTATTTGTTTTAGTCTCTCTTTTTTTTCACATTCTTATTTTATTAATTTTCTAAAAAGATTTATAGCTTCATCTAGGTTATTAATATTTTCTTCTACCACTTTTACTAAATACATAGCTAATATTTTTTCATCATCATTTGATATAAAGGGTGGTAGTTGTTTTTTTAATTCTTTTATTATTTTTTCATCAGTTTTTAAGAAATCCCTTATAAAACTTAGAGCAGTATGTAATTTACAAGGTGTAATTGTTTGTTCTGCTTGTTCTACTAATTCTTTTTTTTCTTGTCTTGTTAATTCTTTAATGTTTTTCATTTGGATCATAGTTAATATCTAAATTGTTAATATATTCTTTAAATTTATTAAATTTTTCAGTTTCAAATAATTTATCATATTTTGGATTGTCTGATGTATAAGTTATATACTTAATAGCTGTTTTTGCTGATAATGGTTTTTCTTTAATATCAATAATAAATCAACTTTTATATCTAAATTTATTATCTTGTGTTGCTTCTTCCTTTGCACAGAATATAAATTTATTTGTATACCATATCAACTGCCATTTTTCTCAATTTTCTTGTAGCCATTTTACACTTTTTAAGTCTTCATCTTCTTTTTGTTTTCTCCATATAGGTTCTATTATTTTTTTCTTAAACTCTTCACAAAAGCTTGGCTTTTTCTTTCAGTTCATAAATACTAATTGTAAAGTTTTTTTTCTTAATTCTTCATCTTCTTCTAAATATTGTTTAGGTGTAAGTGTTGTCCAATATTTAATTAAATCATAAGCTTCTGCTAATTTTTCTCATTGTTCTACTTGATTTTTTATCATTTTTGTTTATAAGTTATAAGCTAAATTAATTCAAGAATGGTGGCAAATCTTCATTGTCATCATTTTTTATTTTTTCTAAACCTTCATAGTAATCATCATTATGTTTATTATAATCAATGTAATCATTTTTAAAAGGTGTTTTTTCTCAGGCTAGCATTTTTCATAATTCACTAGCTCAACTATTTTTGTATTTTTCATTTTCTTTTATTTGTTTTTCTATGTGTTTTCTTTGTTTTTCATTCTTTTTTTTATAATCTACAAACTCTTTTTTAGGTTCATAAAAACTTTTCCATCAATTAATAATTGAGTTTTCAATCATTTGTTTAATTACAAGTTTTGATTTTCATTCTAATTTTTTAAGTAAAAGTCTTATAGCTCTATCTGTATTTGGTGCTTTTAATTTTTTTCTAACTTCTAAATATTCTAAGAATAAATCTTCTACATCTTGAAAATTTAAAAATTTAAATTCTTCCTTATATATATTTATATTATTATTTTTTATTTTTTTTTTCTTTATTATTATTTTTTGTACTTTTAGGCTCTTCTAGTTTGTCCTTTTGGGCACATCTTGTTTTATATTTTTGTAATAACAAGTTTATTATATTTTCTTCATTTATATAAAAGTATCTTTTTGCTGGAATTCATTTTAATTTTACATTAATAAGTCATTTTTCTTTTAATATTTTTATATTTTTCCTTTGTAGTTTCACTGATAATGTTGTGTCTTTTTCAATATTATCTATTGTATTATAGAAATATTCTTTTCATTCTATCAATAACATTTCTCATTTTTCTTTGAAATATTCTTCCTTGTCTATTAAATCAGATAATAACAAAGCTCATTCAATTCATACTTCTTTTGCTAGTTTTTTATTAACAATCCAAAATGAATTTTGTCATAATATTTTTTTAAGCATTTTCTTTTTCATTATAATTTAAAACCTCTTCTCAATAAAAATCTTTGTCAAAATATCAAAGATAAGCTAATAAAGATTTTCACCAACTATGTAATCATTTTCATCACATTTTTTTATATCTTAACATCATATAAATTATTGTCTCAGCTCTATTTGCTATTTTCTTTTCAAATAATATATCTGTGTTATCTCTTATTTTTCTTAATTCCTTAGCATATTTTTTTAAATCTTCTTCACTTGTTTCTTCTGTTATTCATTTATCTATAATCCATTGATTACTTATTTGTCTTAATAATAATTTAGTATCTTCCATTATTATTGTTTATATTATAAAAAAGCCACTATAAGTGACCTCCCCAGAACATCTTATAGTGGCATATTATGTTAAAAGCCTACAAAGGCTCAAATATTTGATTAAGATATTTAGGGGAGGTCTTTCAAGAACAAACTAACTATAAATTTTTTTCTTGAAAATGCAACACTTTTTTTAACTTTTTTTATTTTAGCTTATTTATATAATAAAAAGTATTTTAAACAATGTAAAATATTATTTAAGTATATTTTATCATCAACAATATATTTTTATTAAATACAGACTTTTTTGTAAAGCAATAATACTACTTTTCAGCTTCTTTTTTATCTGTTTTAGAATATATATTTTAATTTAATGTAAAAACCAGCTAATAGCTGGCTTACTTATCTCTCAAATGAGAAATCCCTAGGGACATTATTTAGCAAAGGAGACAATAAAGCCTCCAAGCTAAGAATATTAAGCCTACATTTTACACTTTTTATGCCTTAGTTCAAACCAACCAGATGGAAGGAATTCCTAAGAACAGTGTATTTTAGTTTTATGGCTTCAATTGAAGAATAACTATTTTATTATAAATTTCAATATTTTACATAAAAAAAATACACCATTCCCACATAAGTGGAGGTGTATATGTAGTTATTATATAACTATTTTATTGTTTTTTTCAATATTTCTTTAAGATTTTCTTAATATATTTTATTTCTTCTTTATTTGTAGATTTTTCTAATCTTTTTCTTAATTTTTCTAAATCTATCATTTTTTTATTTTAAGTTGTAAAATTCATTTGGATCTAAATCAAATATTTCTAGTAATTGATTTACTATTTCTTTTTTTATAACTTTTTCATTTATTTTCAATAAATTTTTAAATTGTTCTCTTGGCTCTTGATTACTAAATAATGTATGTAATCTTTGATGTATTTTACTACTTAAATATAGTATATTTCAAGGTTGATTTAAATCAAAATCAAAATTAGATTGTAATGACTTAGGAATTATATGATGTCTTGTTTTATTATGTTTCATAATTTTTATTTGTAAATAAAAAACTAGGTTATAAACCTAGTCTTCTTCTAATTCTTTTAACTTATTTTCTTTCTCTGCTACTAAATTAGCATATAAAGTATTATATTCTTCTGACTTAGTTTTAATAGTTTCAGCTAATGTTTGTGTATCTATTCATTTAGCTTGTGCTAAACTATCTATATAAACACTAGTTTCTCAATTTAAAACTTTTTCAGCTTCTGCTAGTTGTATAGGCCAAGTTGCTCTTTCTTGTTCTGGGTAATCTTTAATATATTCAACTATTGTTTCATCAAACCATTTATTGATTTTTTGTGTCTCAACTTCTAGCCACTTTTCATCTTTAATTATATTTCATTCATCATCTACATTATAGCCTTGTTCTTGTAATTCTTTTATTTTTTCTTCTAGTTGTTTTTTTGCTAGCTCTTCTAAATATTGTTGATATTGTTCACTTTCTTCTTTTGGAACTATCTCTCAATTTTCATAAACTCAATTTTCAATTTCACTTTCTAACCATTCATCAACTTTAATATTTGATTTTTCTTCACTTATAAGAAACAATTTTCAGTTTTTTATTCAGTAGAACATAGTTTTTATTTACTATCTAAATATTTTTTTACACTTTTTAGTGCTTTTGTATTTCATATATCTAATGCTCTTAATTTTAAATTATGATACTCAAAGTCAGGTTTTTTATTGTCTAAACATTTTACAACAGGTCTACCTGCTAAGAATTCTATAAGTCTTTTTACTTCACTAGCAGGTAAATTATAAATATTTTCAGGTTTTGGTGGATTTAAAGGATTTTTCCAATTAGTTCTAAGTCAAACTATAAATCAATCATTAAATAATAGTTCTAATAACATTCTTAAAATAAGTTATTAAATAATTTTATTATCTGATGTCAATCAGAACCATCTTCTCAATTGTTTCAACAGCTACCTTGATGTGTTCATCAATTTCATCATTTTGTTTCAATATTTATATTAGATATATCTCATCATCAATATATTAATCATAAATATCATCATCCACCTCATCATCCACCTCATCAGCTATAATCTCATCAATCACTTCACCCATTTCACCCATTTTGTCAATTTAACAATATATTTCAACTTCAACTAATATCTCAACTTGTATATAATAATAATCCTGCTCAACTTGCTCATCAAGCTCAACCACCTCATCAATCTCATCAATCACTATCTTGTCAATTGTTTCAGTATGCATCTCATCAATCTCAAGGTGTTCAGTTATAATGTCATCCACCTCATCAAGCACTAGTTCATCAGTTAATTGTTGTACTATCTCATCATCATTCTCAACCAGTTCATCAAGGATATCAACCATCTCATCAGTCTCATCAATCATTTCAATAATCATTTTCATTACTACCTCATCAACCTCATCAACATCAATAAATACTATCTCAATTTCATCAATATCAAGTATAATCAGCTCAACATCAATCTCATCAAGCACCACCACTTCATCATATTAATCTTCAAAAAATAGAACTATTAAATTCTGTAAATATTTTATTTGATAAATTAATGTCTCAATCAATATTTACATCTCAATTACATCTTATTAGACATACTCAAGCCAAATCATCAGTAGATAATATAGCTCAACTAGATATACTAATTGATGAAAATTGATAAACTTGATTTAAGTTTAAGTTAGTAGTTCAACTTGTTATTACTAAATCTCAATCACTACCATCTCAAAATAAAAACAAATCTGCTTTAACATTACTTAATCAACTACCATCTCATTTAAAAGCTGTTGCTTTTATTGTTCCACTAGCTTCTAGTTCTCAATCTGTATTTTCAATAATTTCTTGACTTCATATAGTAAGTTTTGTATCTATATTTAAAATACCTTCTTCTAAACTTATTCAATTAACTTGTAGTTTTCATAATTTTATAGTGTCTCTTTTGTCTGTTATTGTATAATCTGTTCAGCTTTTATCTATTTTACAAATAGTATAATCATACTCACTAGTATCAAACTCAATAGTAAATACATCATCACCATATATAGAATCTGAACCATTATCTATTTTATCTTGGTCTAGTTTAAAACTTATAAAATAAGTTCCATCATCTTCTCAACTTATATCAAGTGTTTTATCTTCACTAAGTTCAGCTTTTATTAATCAATCTGTTCAGTTTGATTTAGTATATTTTACAAAAGCTATACCTTTTTTAATTGTTATTGTACCATCTCAATTATATATAATTTCAAGATTAGTATCTTTCTTTTTACAAAATCATCAAATATTTTGTATATCTCAAAACATATCTGTAAAATCTCTACCTTTGTTTAGATTTATACCCTCAATAAGAGCTGTTCTTATTCAAGTATTTATTGTTTGTGCCATTTTAATTTTTAAAAATTAAATCTTTTATAGTATAATTATTTAACTTGTATTTCAATTTAAACTTCTAGTTTTGAAACTCTACTATTTAATATTTTAAGATAATTTCATAAATCCATAGTTATTAAATACTTATCTGGTGTTTTTATTTCACAAGTTATTAGTCAATTATTAACTTTATATTTCATTCAAATTATAACTCACATATAATCTATTTTTAAAAACTCTAATCAATTATCTATATAGACTCTTTGCCTATCTCATAAAGAATACTCTGTAAAATCTACTTTATTACTTAAAGTAAGTTTAGGAACTTTTATATCTGTAAGATAAAATCATAAATTATCATCACCATTTGGATTATAAACATATCTTTCAAATAATCATATTTCATTTATTGAGTTTTGGTCTTCTTGTAATGTTTTAGTGTCTCAATCAGAAATTAAAACAGAGTTTGCAAAACTATCAAGTCAAAATTGTATATCATATTTATCTATATTACTTCAAGCTAATGAGTTTATATCATACTTAAATATTCAAGTTTTTGTTTCTCATACTTGATTTGAGTAATCTAGTTTTTTATCTTTTATTCTAAATTCTCATATTGTTTTTACCATAGTTTGCAATATTTGCAGAAAAGTTTGACCAGCACTAAAGGAAAAATCATAACTATCTTCAATATCATTTAATCATAAATCAAATCATAGTGGCTCTATATCATTAAAATAGTTATATAAATCAGTTATTATATCTTTAACAGCTGTTCAACTATAACTTTTATCTTCCCTTAAAATTCTATATTTTATATAAGAAATATAATCTATAAAATATATGTTGATTAGTTGTTCTGTATAATCAAAACTTGATATTATTCCATCAAATACTTTAATTATATTTTCTCAAATATGATATATTTCAATTTTTACTCAAAATTTCAATAGTTCATCACTTAAATGCTTATCATTATAACTTAAAGTAAGTTTTCATTTTCACTCTTGATTTAAATTATTTTCAAATTCAAGTCAAGCATAAGTATCTAACATTGTTAATGGTGTATTGTCTTTTTTATAGAATTTTATTCTAAACATATTTTTTTATTAAATCCATAAATTTTGATATGTGTATTCTACATCAACTGTGTGATAATCTGTTCAAGTATCAACTACAATATCATTGTTTCAATTAATAAGATAAATCCACTCACTATCAATATCAATACTAGCAGATATATCAGTTCAATTAAGATATACAACTTTATTTTTAGTGTCAATTTCTAATACATCATCAGTATTCATATTTACTGCAACTCTAAATAATTTTCAAGTTGTAAGATTTCTAAATCTAACATATCAATCAGTTGCATCATCAGTTATTGCTGTTATTTTTGCATTCAATGGTGTTGTTATAGCTCATTGATAGTTTATAGTAGTCCAACTATTATAACCTAGATTTGTTTCAAGTTCTGTGTCAAGAGTTGTTCATTGTGTTCTATTTACATCACTTATACTTATTAAATCAACTCAATATATAAAAGGATTATCAGCCAATAAAGTTGTTTTATAGAAAATAAGATTTCTTTCTCATTGCTCTTCATTGTATTCAACAGCTTCAATAGGTTTACACTCTATATAGAATTTATTTCAATTAGGATCTTCAAAATAAAATTTATCTATTCAAGTATTATTTATGTTAAAATCAATAGCTGGTAAAAATAAGTTATCTAGTTTTTTTATTAATTCATCTCTAATTTGTTCACTTTCTGCAATAATAACTCACTCTATATTAATTAATCTTTCCCTTAATAAAGTATATCAGCTTATAACTCAATGATTAAAAGCTGGTTTTATTTTATTAACTTCTGTTTTTACAGGTTTTAAATCTACTTTTTGGAATAAAATCCTATTATAGAAATCTTCTCCTGGATTTCTTGTAAATTCATAATCTTTCCATTTAAAATTATGTACTATCATACTAGCTTTTTATTAAATAAATCAAAGTCTCCATTGTAAATCATAAGCCATTTTGTCCATATCAATATCTTTGTTAACTACAACATCACCAAATTGAACATTCACATTTTTTTGGCTCATACCAAGTCATCAAGCTCTAATGTTTTCAAGTCAAGCTACAAGTCAAGAATAACTATCAGTCATCCATTTTGGAATAACATATTCTCCTTGATGTACAACACCAGCTGGTTCAAGTGGTGTATTTCATCAAGTATATCAACCATCAGCAAATCATTTAACTAGTCATCACATACTATATCAAGTTGTTCAAGTTGTATTTGTTTTTTGTTGCCATAAATAAACTTGTTGTAATTGGTCTACTATTTTTTGATATTCTACCAGCAATTTTGCAGTTGTTGTTTTAGTTGTTGTTTCTAATTGTCAATAATATGTTGCCCATATTTGATTTAGTTGTGCAGTTTGATTTTCTGTTGCTTGTTTTATTTCTTCAAGAGTATCAAGTTGCAATTGTGTTTCTTGCAATAATTGATTTCTTTTATTTTCAAGTTTTACTGCTAATTGTATATTTTCCCATTCTTGGATTGCAATCCATTGTTGTTTTTCTTTATCAAAATATTCTGCTGTAAGTTGTCCATCAACTTCTTTTGTTTTTATAACATTATCTAGTAATCACTTTTCTCACTCAATAGCTTGATATATTCATTTTTGTTCATTTAGCTTTTGTCTTTCTTTTTCAGTTTCTAATAATATCTTTTGACTTTCATTTAGTTTATCATAAGCTTCTGCTTGTTTTAATATTTCTTCATTTGTATTTGATTTTATTAGAGCTAATTCATTTTCAAGCTGTATTTTCTTTGCAGTTAAATCTTGTTTTTCAGTTTCATCATCAGTAGTAGCAATATCTTTGTTTATGTTTGCTAGTTCTTTTTGTATTTCAACATATCTTTCTGCTAGTTTATTATTTTGCTCTTGATCTAATTCTCATAAACTATTATTTATTTCTAAAATAGCATTATGTGCATCTTCTTTCCATTTATTATATTCATCTCTAATACTTTTTAACTTTTCTTTTGTTTTATCATAAAGTCATAGTTGATTTTCTAAGTCTTTTGATATTCATTTAAATCAATCATTTATTTGTTTTACTGCTTTTGTTGTTTCTCATCAAACACTTTTTGATATACTATTTCATAATTTATCAAACATTCACTTTAAATTAAAAGTAAATGCTTTTGTATTTTTCTCAGTTTTACTATTTGTTCTTTCTATTTCTGCACTTGTATTCACATAATCCAACATCATATCATCAAATGTTGATGAGAAAATATCTTTTACATTATTTGCAGTTGATTTATGATGTTGGATTATG
>Ga0256843_1000479_pt1 | contig 34421 bp, 39 predicted proteins | sample AlvinellametaG_FD_191572 | JGI IMG/M metagenome (GOLD analysis project Ga0256843, IMG submission 191572) | Pompeii worm associated microbial communities from hydrothermal vent at the East Pacific Rise, Pacific Ocean - Alvinella | ecosystem: Host-associated > Annelida > Integument > Unclassified ...
AGTTCCCAATACGGTTACCATTGTGCCTTTATATACATTCAAGTCTTCTTCTGCAAAATCCTCTTCTTTTAATTGATTTTCAAGCGGATAATTGTCGGCTGTTCCTTCAAACATATGAACATCGGGTATCATAATATCTCCTTTGCCGCCTACCAATATTCCCGCTTTTCCCATAATCGATATGGATTGCACGTTTAAATGCTCTTTTTCTCCTGTTTTTTCATAAGGTTTGAGTAATTCATCCATCACTTCAAAGGCTTGTTCGCCAAAAGCATAATCCATCACAATCAAAACCGGCATATCCGTGTCTTTTTTGCCGGATAATTTAAACGATACATCTTCTGGATTTATTTTGGCGGTATCAAAAATTTGCACATCTATATTAGTACTGGATTGATCTTTGATATAAATCATACCGTTTTTAAGGGCTTTCTTTTCCACTTTGTCCCTGAGTTTTTGATTTTTATCTTTACTCAATTCCTTGTAAATTTCCATTTCGTCCATATCCAAAGATAATGCTTGTGGTGCAAACAATACGTTCATCACCGAATGCATATTGGCACTGATGATATGAATAGGGCGTTGCAAAAGATTATTTTTGCTTAATATTTCTTTGATTTTAGCAGCCCAAATCTCACCGTTGATGTGATGACCTAAATTTTCTCGCAAACTGGGAGTAAATTTTACTTCGCGTTTCTTCCCGAAATAAGCTTCATCAATCGCTAATTTTCCCAGCCAATAGATTAAATGAAAAAAACGATTGGGTTGTTTGGTTTCGGCAAATTCATCAAAAGCTTCTTTGGTTTCTTCAAAAGTTCGCCCCAATAAAGTAGATAAGTAAGCGATAATTCTTTCGGTTTCTGTTTTATTGAGTTTTTTTTGTTGAAGAACAACGTTTTCAAGGGCTTGCCATTCGCGACCCAATTCTCCGCTATCGTTAATAACGGCTTTTTGTCGGATTTTATGGGATTCGATAAACAAAAAGGTCAAATGAGTCAATATATCATAAACATCCGATCGTCCGCGTGAAAGCTCTACATTCATTTGATCTTGATCAATACGATAACAGTTTCTTCTACGCTTGGGAGGAATGATGGGTTTAAATTGTGAAAATCGATATCCTTCGTCACCGGTCATATTGATTACCCTGCATTCTTCAATTCCGGCAGGCAAACGATCAATCACATATTTCAATCCTTTTAATTCGGTTTTATCCGAAGCTATATCACCGTAAATCTCAGGTTGAAGCGTGAGTAATCCTTGTTTTAAGGTATTACCGGATACACCAAAAGGCTTATAAAAACCACGGTTTAATAAATGTCGCATGGTGATATACAAGCGTTCAATGGCATTGGATGATTCTCTGGCACGAGTTCTTTTTCGCAATTCTCTTTTGGTCATAATTCTTTCGGATATTAAAGCAAATTTACGTATTTTTTTGTAAACCGGATTGTATCAATTATTTAGCCAATAATTTCACCCCTATATTTTATATTGTCATGTCGTTATAGTGAGATAAGTTTTATAAAATTACATAACACGATTTTCTTTTCGGAATATCTACTGAAAGATATATCCTTTAAGGCTATTTTATTACTGCTTGTTCAAAAGATAAATCAAATACTCAGACAAAAATATAAAAAAATCACCGCTTCGATATGAAGCGGTGATTATTAATTTTCTTCATTACAGGTTGAATTAGTCAACACAATGTAATTTTTTGTATTTAGCCATCAAATCATCAGCTGATTCTTCATGGTTAGGATCTTTGTCGATAGCATCAACAGGACAAACTGCCACACATTGAGGTTCGTCAAAGAAACCTACACATTCTGTACATTTATTAGGTACGATATAGTAGAACTCATCAGAAATAGGATCTTGTGCCGAATCATCTTCTACACAAGTACCGTCTGCCATGTTCCACTCTTCTCCCGGCTCGTAGATGGCTGTGTTTGGACATTCTGCCAAACATGCTCCACAATTGATACAATCTTCGTTAATAAATAATGCCATAGTTGTAAATTTTATGTATTAATAGTTTAATTTTGCAGACAAATATAATACCATTTTTGATAATGACAATACAACAGAGAAAAAAATCTTTAATTTTTTTAGGAAAATTTTTATCTCAATTTAAGCCGGAAGGGATATTTCCCAAAGAAAACATTCCTTTTAACGATTTGTTTTTGGAGGTTATCAGTGCATTAATCGGTCGTGCTTATGAAACCAATCCCTGGTTTACCCGCGCCAATGTTTTGTATGCTTTGTCCTCGTGGGCAGATGCTTTACAAACCGAAAAAATAGAGCAATGGCTTGATAACTATACGCTTAGCGATAATCCTTCGGTTAAAAACGTAGGGGTTATAATGGCCGGAAATATACCTTTGGTGGGCATGCATGACTTTATCAGTGTATTGGCATCGGGGCATCGGATTAAAGCTAAACTGTCGTCCAACGACAAACTTCTTTTGCCGGTTTTGGCCAAATATTTAATGTACATTGAACCCGCTTATAAAGATAAAATTGTTTTTGTGGATGAGCAATTAAAAGACATAGATGCCGTAATTGCCACCGGCAGTGACAATACCGCCCGTTATTTCGACTACTATTTCGGAAAATATCCGCATATTATTCGCAAAAATAAAAATTCGGTAGCTGTTTTAACCGGAAATGAAACAAATGAAGAACGCGAAGGCTTAGCTGATGATATCATGTTGTATTTTGGCTTAGGATGCAGGAATGTATCTAAAATTTTTGTCCCCGACAACTATGATTTTAACCTGATATTTAAAGCACTTTTGAAGTATAAAGACTTGATTAACTACCAAAAATATGCCCATAATTACGATTACAATAAAGCCGTATATTTGATGTCGGTTGATAGTGATATCCGCAACAGTTTATTAGACAACGGATTGGTGTTGCTCAAAAAAGATATTCATTACGCTTCACCCATCGGTACCGTGTTTTATGAAACCTATAATCATATTGAAGAGGTCGATAAAATCTTAAAAAAAGATGCGGACAAAATTCAAACCGTGGTTAGCAATGCGCCTGAAATCCATAACAAAATTCCTTTTGGAACAACCCAGCATCCGGAACTGTGGGATTATGCCGACGGTGTAGATACCATGAAATTTTTAAGCGGATTATAAATAAAAAAAAACCGGTAAAACTGTTTTTTTAAATCAAAAAGCCATTTGCGGATGCAAATGGCTTTTCTTTGTGTTGTTAACCTAAAATATAATTATGAAAAACTAACTATACTTTCTCTTTTACGTCTGATTCGTCTACCAAACGGAATCCTGCTCCGTGAATATTTACAATTTTCACTTGCGGATCGCGTTGCAGCAGCTTCCTCAGCTTTGCAATATAGACATCCATACTTCTGGAAGTGAAGTAGTTGTCGTCTTGCCATATCTTTGTCAATGCTTTTTCACGTGGCATCAAATCATTTTTGTATTGGGCCAACATTTTAAGCAATTTACTCTCTTTGGGTGATAATTTTACCGGAGCTTCATCTTTGTAAAACAATTGTCTGAGTTTTGAATCAAATTTGAAATCTCCAATGTTAAAATATACCGTATCCGTTTTGTCTTCTTCAACTACCGGTACTATTCTTCTATTCATCAAGGCTTTTATTTTGTACAACAAAACTTCCGAATCAAAAGGTTTGTTGACATAATCGTCTGCTCCGATTTGATATCCTTTCAACATGTCTTCTTTCAAAGTTTTGGCTGTAAGGAAAATCAAAGGTACTTGTTTGTTACGCGCTCTGATTTCTTTGGCCAATGTAAAACCGTCTTTATAAGGCATCATTACATCCAAAATGATTAAATCATAATAATCTTTTTTGAATTTTTCAAAACCTTCCATGCCGTTTCTTGCCAAAGTAACATCAAAGTCATTCAATCTTAAATAATCTCGAAGAATTATACCAAAATTGATATCATCTTCTACCAGTAAAATTTTTTTTGGTGTACTTGTTTGTGTCATGTCTGTTTGTATTTATTATGTTTGTGAAATATCTTTTATCACCGGAAAACGAAGGGTAAATGTACTACCTTCTCCTTTTTGACTTTTTACATTTATTTTGCCATTAAATGACTGAACTACTTTTTGGACAAAACTTAAACCTAATCCATGTCCTTTTACATTGTGAACATCACCGGTGGTCTCTCTATAGAATTTCTTAAATATCTTTTTTTGTACCGATTTGCTCATCCCTATTCCTTTGTCACTTATTTCCACAACCAAATAATCTTTATCATTATAAGTTCGAATAGAAATCTCCGGTTGCTCTTTTGAATATTTAACCGCATTATCCAGTAAATTGACAAAAACATTGGTCATCAAAACTTCATCGGCTAAAATAACAGCATTTTTAGCTCCGAAATCCGTGGTTAATTTACCGCCTCTGTTTTCAATCAACAAACTGACATGCTGAATAGCCACATCTAACACTTCATGTATATCAACCGGTTTTTTTTCTGCTTTTAAATCTATTTTATCCAAAACCGCCAAACTCAATATGCTTTCTACTTGATTGAGCATCCGTCTATTCTCTTGTTTAAGCATCCCGATATAAGCTTTCAATTGAGTCTCATCCCCTATTATACGAGGTGATTTCATAGCATCCGTTATCAAATTAATGGTTGCTATCGGTGTTTTAAACTCATGCGTCATATTATTGATAAAATCGGTTTTCATCTGTGAAATCCTTTTTTGCCGAATGATAAAATAGATGGTGGAAATGTAAATAATCATAATCACCAACATCAACAAATCCGACAAAAACTGTATCCGCATACTTTCGTGCTTAAACAATTCGTCTTTATTAAATGCAAGAACTAATTCATATTTAGTCAAACCCGAATTATCGGGAAAAATTCTAAATTTGTAATATTTGAATCGATTATCGTCCGGTTTAAAATGAAGAGAATGAACTTTGGTTAATATCCCGTCATCCAAAATCCCAAATTCGTATGGATAATCAATCCCTCTTTTAAACAATTCGTCGTGGATCCAACTGCGCAAACTATCTACACTAACTCGCTTATAAATCGGTTCTATAACAGATATGTCTTTAAAGGTTGTCTCTAAATAACGATTATCTGCATTGGTCAATTTTATATCACCTAAATTGCTAGTGTGTTGAATCTTTGACCGGTTCTTAAAAAAATTCGATTTACGTTTTGAAACACTCAATTTACCAAATACCGAATCAAATTGCTTTTCCGATATGGGAAATTTTAAATTGATTCCCTTTTCCAACACCAAATGTTTATACGCAAATACTTCATTGGTATTTTTATTTTCCTTCTTATATACAAACTCATAAACTTCATTATCGGTATCTTCTTTTTGCGCATCTCTGAATTTTTTGTAATATTTATCAAATTCATAATTCTGCGCTTTAGAAGCTATTGCATATAATATTTGATTCATCAAGTAATAAAATCGCTGGTTTCGCAACTTTATATCATTTTTTCTTAACTGAACCTGCATTACCCGTATGCCAAAGACCGAAATTGTCATAAAAATGACTAAAAGAATAATGCTTTTCTTTTTCATCGAGCAAAATTATGTTAAAAAAATAAAACTTCCATTATACTTTTGCTAGCATTAACGTTTTTTTAACATAGATTTAACATTTCTGTCTATTTCTGTTACTTTTTCACGTAAATCACCGATTGTCGAATTATTCTCAATGACAAAATCTGATTTTTTTAACATAAAATCGTCGGTGTTTTGATTTTTTAAACGTTGTTCTACTTGCTCTTTACTCAAATGATCTCTTTCTTGCACTCTTTGAATCTTGGTCTCATTATTGGTTTTAACAAAAATTATCAAATCCACTAATCTATCCATTCCCGACTTGTGTAAAATTGCATTTTCTACAATTATATATGGAACTTTTTGGCTTTCTTTCCATTTTTTAAAATCTTGCCGCACCACCGGATGTACCAATAATTCTAATTCTTTTAATTTCCTTTTATCAGCAAAGACCATGCCAGAAAGATATTTTTTGTTCAATTTTTTTGATTTATAGGCTTTTTTTCCAAATAAATCGATTATTGAGTTCCTTAAAACCTCATTTTCTTCCATTAACTCCTTAGCGCGCGTATCGGCATAATACACCGGAACACCCATTTCTTCAAAAATGCGGGCAATAGTTGATTTTCCCGCACCCATTCCTCCTGTTAATCCTACTGTCAACATCATTTTTAATATATTAAAACGGAATTTATCTTAATTTATTGTCTAATATTCAAAACCTTATCTTAATTAAAACAACTAAATTTAACTTTACGTAACGGTCTCTAAAAATAAACAATTATTTTAACTTTCCAAGTGAAATATCACAATTTTTTTACCGAAAAAATAAAAAATCAAATTATTGCTCTATTTAATTCCCCTGAAAAAAATTTTTTTGAGGCAAATACTTATGTATCAAAATTATCCCGAGTGCTCATTTTAGATGCTAGTCCGTCAAAAAATAATTAATTTAATGTAGTAAAACTACATAACAATAATTTTTCCCATAGCTATGATAAGTATGATAATAACATTTGAAGGTATGGAGATAGAAATAATAAAATACAGTTACAAAAACTTTAAGGGGAAAAATCAAAGCTTTGACAAGGCATCCAAAATATCTTCTGCCACTGCTCTTTTGCTTTTTAAAGGGTAGTTTTGAATACGACCATCGCGAAAAAGGAGGCTGACTTTATTGGTATCGTGTTTAAATCCTGCCTTTTTTTCATTTAATGAATTCAATACGATAAAATCCAGATTTTTTTTCTCTAATTTTTTTCGGGCATTTTCTTGTTCATTTTGGGTTTCCATGGCAAAACCTATCAATATCTGTTGTGGTTTTTTTATTTTTCCCAATGAAGCCAATATGTCGCGGGTAGATTTCAGGTGAAGTTGCATCTTATCTCCTGTTTTCTTAATCTTATGCTCCACCTTTGTTTCCGGCGTAAAATCAGCAACGGCAGCCGCCATTATTGCTATATCGGCTTGCGAAAAATGTCTGTGTACCGCTTCATACATTTCCGAAGCACTTTGCACACGTATAGTTTTAATATTGGGATGATTAGCTTGTAAATGGGTAGGCCCCAATACCAAAATTACTTCGGCACCGCGTTCGGCTGCTTCTTCGGCCAGTGCGATACCCATTTTCCCGCTGGAATGATTGCCGATAAAACGAACCGGATCAATGGCTTCATAAGTAGGGCCGGCAGTAATCAAAATTTTTTTACCGCTTAATGTCTTTTTTTTTTCAAAAAACAAACGGAGTTGTTCAAAAATATTTTCAGGTTCTTCCATTCTGCCGTAACCGGTCAATCCGCTGGCTAATTCTCCTTTGGTAGCCGGAATAATTATATGTCCGTAAGATTTTAATTGTTGTAAATTGGCAGTGGTTGAAGGATGTGCATACATATCCAAATCCATAGCCGGCGCTATCATAACCGGTGATTTGGCTGACAGGTAAACCGCCATCAATAAATTATCGGCTAATCCGTGAGCCATTTTCCCCAATGTATGGGCTGTAACAGGTGCAAAAAGCAAAACATCCGCCCATTCACCCCATGCTACATGATTATTCCATTCACCGGTTTCATTATGAACAAAATCCGTTAAAACCGGACGACCCGATAAAACCGACAAAGTCAAAGGAGCTACAAAATTGTGAGCATCCGGAGTCATTAATATTTGAACATTGGCTTCGGCTTTTTTTAGCATTCTTACCAATAGTGGAATTTTATAAGCAGCAATCCCTCCCGTTATTCCTATAATGATATTTTTATCCTTTAATGACACCCTTTTGATTGTAATGAAGTCAACTATTCAAACTCTACATAATCTTCATCGGAAACATCCTTCCAATAAATCTTATTTTCAAGCCATTCTTGTAAAGCAATAGCTGTTGGTTTGGGCAAACGTTCATAAAAACGAGAAATATCTATTTGCTCTTTATTCTCAAAAATTTCAGCCAATGAATCCGAATCGGTTTCAAATTCTTTCAATTTCTTTTTTAATTCTTCCCGGAGTTCCAAATTGATTTGTTCCGCTCTTTTGCCGATAATTTTTATCGCTTTATAAATATTACCCGTAGGTTCCTTTATCTTACGTCTGTCATAAGTAATCGTAGTTAAAGGAGCTTTGGTTTTTTTTAAATCTGCCATAGTAAAATAAGGTTTTTATAATCTCAATGATTTTGCAAAGATACAATTTTTTTTGTTGTTGTAAAGCCGTTTTTTAAGCCTGCCATAAGCCTTACCAATGATATCCAGAGACTTAGTTCAAGCAATAGACAAAACCTGTCTCTTATCTATTGGTTTAATTATTTGTTTTCGACTTGCGCATTATTTATTTCAGCAGTAATCCGTTGGTGTAATTTATCCGCTTCCTGTTGGTATTTCGGATTTTTGGCAAACTCTTTAAAGTTCTGATAATATTCTTCGGCTTTTTGCAAACGTTCGGCTTTTTTACTTTCCACACTTTTAAAAGCTAAATCTGTAGCCGCTTTAAAACGGTAAAACAAGGCATCTTCTTTAAAAGCTGAGCCCGGATAATCGATCAAGTAATTGTTAAAAGAACGGATAGCCGATTTATAACGTTCCAAATCGTAGTATAATTTAGCTATGGTATAATATTTCTTTTCCAATTTTAATTGTAATTGGCCATATATTTCATTTACTTCATCTTTGTATTTCGAAAAAGGATGGCGTTTTAAAAATCCTTCTATTTCTTCCATGGCACGTACCGTATAAGCTTGATCTACTGAATATCTCGGCGACAATGCCTTATATGACAATACAATGTAGTAATCTGCCTCTTCGGCTTTTGAACTTTCCGGAAAAAGCTGCGTAAATTTTCTAAACTTTTCACCTGCCGATACATAATATTTCATCTTGTATAAGGTCATGGCATGGGCAAATAACAAGCGTTGATAAACCGGCTTACGCTTGTACACTTTGTCCACTTGCGAAAACAATTGATCGGCTTTACCGTATTTACCCGCTTCATAATATTTCCATGCCAATTTATATTTGGCATCCGCATCTTTTCCGTTATATACTTTTTGGTACTCACTACAAGCACTCAACAAAGTTAAACCGATAAATAACAATAAAATTTTTTTCATTTCTAAATAGTGTATATATAATATAATGTATAAAGGCGATTCCCCTTCCTTTTTCCTGCCTCTCAATCCGCGGGGTCGGGCTATCCGTTATAGTCCCACTCGCAAAAACACACAAAAAAAACAGCAGTGCTTATGAGCTCCTGTCAATCGCTATATCACTCCTTTTTTTGTAGTGTTTTGCTACGCGGAAGCCGTCACTTCTATCCCTATCGCATAACTCCGGAACAAACATCTTCAACAGGCAAAAATAAGATTATTATTCGGTATTCTAAAATTTTGAAAGTCTATTCTACAACAATTAACAAAAATTTATCAATCAACAAGTTCGTAAAAGCAAAGCTACACATAAAACAAGCCGGTTGACAAGGCTCTCCCTCCACAGCTAATAATCATAAATCCTGCAAATTTTATAAACAAAAATGATTTTTGTCAAAAAAAATTGTCAAAAAGAAAAAAAATATTACTTTTGCAAAAATCTTTAAAAGGATATGAATAATATATTATATAGGTTGCTTTTTATCGTTATATTTTTCGGGGGTTTAACCAGTTCTTTTAGCCAACATGAAGAACACCACTCCCCCTCAACCGAAACACATGAAGCAACAGATGGACACGAAGAAGAATTTAATCCATCCGGACTAATCAATCACCACTTGGCTGATTCACACCACTACCGATTTGATTTACCTTTCTTTGAAACGACGATTCATTTGCCTGTTATTTTGTGGACAAACAACGGACTGACCATATTTTCATCCGGAGAATTTGAATCCGAAGAACACGGAGAAGAACATGGCGGACACGGCGGTACAAGCAAAGTAGTAGAAAAAAACGGTCAAAAATTTAAAATGATAGATGATGTTATCGTATATGCCGATAAAGTACCCGACGGTACCCAAGCAGAAGAAATTACTTTAGACCAGCGTCCTTTAGATTTTTCCATTACCAAAAATGTAGTGTCCTTATTATTGACCTTTTTAGCCCTGTTTTTTGTATTGATGGGCGTTAAAAAAGCCTATACCGATAAAGGAGTTCCTAAGGGTATCGCTAAGTTTATCGAACCTTTAATTATTTTTATCAGAGACGATGTCGCCAAAGAAAATATCGGACCGAAATACGAAAAATTTGTTCCTTTCTTGTTGACGGTATTTTTCTTTATTTTATTTGCCAATTTATTCGGATTGATTCCGTTTTCACCTTTCGGGTACAATCTAACCGGTAACATTATCGTGACATTTGTATTGGCAACCATTGTATTTATAATCACCAATATAAACGGAAACAAATCTTACTGGACACACATTTTGTGGCCTCCGGGCGTGCCGGTGTTACTCAAACCCTTCATCGCCTTGATTGAAATCTTGAGTATTTTTACCAAACCTTTTGCCTTGATGATTCGTTTGTTCGCCAATATTTTTGCCGGACACACTATTATACTGACCTTTGTCACCTTGATATTCGTTTTTAAAAACTGGGGTGTTCCGTTTGCTTCTGGCTTTGCCACTATTTTTATGTATATCAGTGAATTGTTGGTCGCCTTTTTACAAGCCTATGTATTTACACTTCTTTCAGCCATCTATTTCGGAATGGCTGTCAAAGAAGAAGCACATTGATGTTTTTTCCGGCTTGTTCGGAATAAGACATATAAGCTTATAAATTGAAATTAATTATAACGGTTGGCGACGGCAACCAATAGTATGCCGGTCAAAAACCATAGTATTAACCATAAAACCATAAAGTTATGCCAGCATCATTAGGAGCAGGTATAGGAGCAGGTTTAGCCGCTATCGGTGCCGGATTAGGTATCGGTAAAATCGGTGGTTCCGCATTGGAATCATCCGCACGTCAACCTGAACTATACGGTAAATTATTTACTTTGATGATTGTTGCCGCCGCTTTGGTAGAAGGTGTTGCCTTCTTCGCAGTGGTTGTAGCCATGCAATCTAAGTAAAACAAAACCCAAGAAAACTTGTAACGGTTGGTTACAAGTTTTCTTTACTCATTATTAAAAAACTAGAAAAAAAATATAGATATGAATTTTTTTCATCCTGAAACCCTTACATTTTGGACAACCTTATTCTTTTTGTTGTTCCTTTTCTTGTTTATTAAAATGGCTTGGAAGCCTATTTTAAAAACAATTAACGAAAGAGAAAAATCAATCGAAGATGCTTTGGCCGAAGCCGAAAAAGCACGAGAAGAAATGGCAAAACTCAAAGCCGACAATCAAAAAATATTAAACGAAGCACGTGCCGAAAGAGATCAAATGCTTAAAGAAGCCAAAGAACTCAAAGAGCAAATTATTGAAAAAGCCCGTGAAGAAGCTCAAACCGAAGCATCAAAAGAAATTCAAAAAGCCAAACAGGTAATTGAAAGCGAAAAACAAGCCGCTATCAAAGAACTCAAAAATCAAGTATCTGAATTGTCTCTTAATATCGCTGAAAAAGTAATCGGTGATGAATTAAAAGACAAAGATACACAACTCAAACAAGTAGAAAAATTGATAGCAGACATCAAATTGAACTAAAACTATGAAAGCAGCCAAACGCTACGCTAAAGCACTTTTTGAATTGGCCACCAACGACTTGGATGCCGTACAAAAAGACATGAATCTTATTTATAAAACTTTTGAAGCCGGTCCCGAATTACTCAAAGTCTTGAAAGACCCTACTATCGGTGCTTCAAAAAAATTACAAATCATCAAAAGTGTTTTTGACGGTAAAATATCAGACAAAACCTTACAACTTATCCAGCTTCTTGGACAAAAAGACCGCTTGGATTTGTTGCAAGACATCAGTCGCTCGTTTAACGAACTCTACAAAAAACACAAAGGTATTCGCGAAGCAACCGTGATAACCGCCGTAGAACTAACCGACGAACTTAAACAAAAAATTTTTCAAAAAATAAAAGAACTCACCGGTAGTGATCAAATCAAATTAACCAATATCGTCGATCCGTCCATTATCGGCGGGTTTATCTTAAATATAGATGACCTGAGATATGATGCCAGCATATCAGGAAAACTGGCAAAACTTAAATCAAAATTGTTAGCATAAAAACATACATTATTATGGCAGAAATAAAACCATCAGAAATTTCGGCAATCATCAAAGAGCAACTCGCAGGTGTTTCATCTGCTGCTTCTCTTGAAGAAACAGGTTCCGTACTACAAGTAGGGGACGGTATTGCCTTGGTATACGGACTGAACAACGCCCAATACGGTGAATTAGTTGAATTTGACAACGGCTCCGAAGGAGTTGTATTAAACTTGGAAGAAGACAACGTAGGGATTGTAATACTCGGTCCTTATACCGATATCAAAGAAGGTTCCAGTGTGAAACGTTTGAACCGTATCTTATCTATTCCCGTAGGTGAAGGCATTATCGGTCGTGTAGTAAACACTTTAGGACAACCCATCGACGGTAAAGGCCCTATCCAAGGAGATATCATTGATTTGCCCTTGGAACGTAAAGCGCCCGGTGTAATTTTTCGCCAACCGGTAAACGAACCTTTACAAACCGGTATCAAAGCTATCGATGCCATGATTCCGATTGGACGTGGTCAACGGGAATTGATTATTGGTGACCGTCAAACCGGTAAAACTACCGTAGCCATCGATACCATTATCAATCAAAAAGAATTTTATGACCGCGGAGAGCCTGTATATTCCATTTATGTAGCAATCGGACAAAAGGCTTCTACCGTAGCACAAATCTATAAAACTTTGGAAGATGCCGGCGCGATGGCATATACAACCATTGTAGCCGCCAATGCCTCCGACCCTGCACCCATGCAGGTATATGCACCTTATGCCGGTGCTGCTATCGGTGAATATTTCCGCGATTCAGGCCGTTCGGCTTTGATTGTATATGACGATTTGTCTAAACAAGCCGTTGCCTATCGTGAAATTTCATTGCTACTTCGTCGCCCGCCGGGACGTGAAGCCTATCCGGGTGACGTATTCTATTTGCACTCGCGTTTACTTGAACGTGCAGCCAAAGTAATCGACAACGATGCCGTAGCCAAAAACATGAACGACGTACCCGAACCTTTAAAACCCATGTTAAAAGGGGGTGGTTCATTAACAGCCTTGCCGATTATCGAAACCCAAGCAGGTGATGTTTCCGCTTATATCCCTACCAACGTAATTTCTATTACCGATGGACAGATTTTCTTGGAATCAGACCTATTTAACTCCGGTGTTCGTCCGGCTATTAACGTAGGTATTTCGGTATCGCGTGTAGGAGGTTCGGCGCAAATCAAACCAATGAAAAAAGTAGCCGGTACCTTAAAACTTGACCAAGCACAATTCCGCGAATTGGAAGCTTTTGCCAAGTTTGGTTCCGACTTAGACCCCGTTACATTAGGAGTTATCGAAAAAGGACGTCGCAATGTGGAAATATTGAAGCAAAATCAACACGACCCGATGACCGTAGAAGACCAAGTAGCTATTATCTTTGCAGGTACCAAAAACTTGTTAAAAGACGTACCTGTCAACAAAGTAAAAGAATTTGAAAGAGATTATTTGGATTATTTAAATGCCAAATATCGCGATACATTAGACGCTATCAAAAGTGGAAAATGGAACGACGAATTGGCTGAGGTATTGACTAAAGCCGCTCAAGAAGTAGCCGCCAAATATAAAAATTAAATTTTGTAGGAATACCCCTTGTGGGTATTCTTATAAAAAGGATTCCGATAAGAATCGGAAAAAGATTCAACGATTAAACAAGAATTAAATGGCAAATTTAAAAGATATACGCACACGCATTCAGTCGGTTGGTAGTACCATGCAAATTACCAATGCAATGAAAATGGTGTCTGCCGCCAAACTCAAAAAAGCACAGGATGCCATTGAAAAAATGCGTCCGTATGCCGAAAAACTCACTGAATTGCTATCCGGTTTGAGTGCTTCTCTCGATAGTGATATGGGAGGTGTATATGCAGATGAGCGTGAAGTAAACAATGTATTGTTGGTTCCCATTACTTCCAATCGTGGATTGTGTGGCGCCTTAAATACCAACATCATCAAACAAACGATTCGGTTGATAGAAGGCGAATATGCCGGTAAAAATGTCAAAATAATGACCGTCGGTAAAAAAGCACATGATCAATTGTCTAAAAAATACGAAGTCATCGCTAATAAAAGTGAAGTATTTGATAATTTGACCTATGAAAACGTGGCGTCCATTGCACAAGAAATAATGGAAGATTTTGCCGAAAAAAAATACGATAAAGTGGTATTGATATATAACAATTTTAAAAATGCCGCTACGCAAATCGTTAAAACAGAACAATTTTTGCCCATTAAAACCGAGCAAACCGATAGCAATATCGTATTGGATTATATCTACGAACCCGGACAAAAAGAAATTGTGTTGGAATTGATTCCCAAATCCTTAAAAACACAATTTTACAAGAGTATCCGCGATGCCTGGGCCTCCGAACACGGTGCCCGTATGACATCCATGCATAAAGCAACGGATAATGCCAAAGAAATGAAAGACGAATTAACGCTTCAATACAACAAAGCACGTCAAGCGGTGATTACCGGTGAAATTCTGGAAATCGTAAGTGGTGCTGAGGCGTTGAAAGGCTAAAAAGCCGGATGACCGATGGCGGGGGGTGGATGTTACACCGGACACCGAACATCAGGCATCTGACAATAATAAAAAACAGATTAAAAATAAAAATTAATATAATGCAAAAAGGAAAAATTTCTCAAATCATCGGTCCTGTAATCGATGTGGTTTTTGAAAATGAAGCCGAACTCCCTAAAATTTACGACTCGATGACGGTAAAACGTCCCGACGGACAAGAAGTCGTATTGGAAGTTCAACAACATACCGGTGAAAATACCGTTCGTAGTATCGCTATGGATTCTACCGACGGATTGCAACGCGGTCAAGAGGTAACTTTGATGGGTTCGCCTATCAAAATGCCTAAAGGAAAAGTTTTCGGACGTTTGTTCAACGTTATCGGTGATCCGATTGACGGTATGGAACCCATGCCCAAAGATGGTGACAACGGTAGTCCGATTCATAAACCTGCTCCTAAATTTGATGACTTATCCACTTCTACCGAACCGCTTTATACCGGAATCAAGGTAATCGATTTGATTGAACCTTATTCCAAAGGAGGTAAAATCGGTTTATTCGGGGGTGCCGGAGTTGGTAAAACCGTATTGATTCAAGAGTTGATTAACAACATCGCCAAAGGACACGGAGGATTATCCGTATTTGCCGGTGTAGGAGAACGTACCCGTGAAGGAAATGACTTGCTTCGCGAGATGCTTGAATCCGGTATTATCAAGTACGGAGATGAATTTATGCACGCTATGGAAGAAGGCGATTGGGATATCAGTAAAATCGATCGTCAACAATTGGAAGAATCTAAAGCTACTTTCGTTTTCGGACAGATGAATGAGCCTCCCGGAGCCCGTGCACGTGTGGCTTTATCCGGATTGACCATTGCCGAATATTTCCGTGACGGTGCCGGTACCGGACAAGGAAAAGACGTATTGTTCTTTATCGATAACATCTTCCGTTTTACCCAAGCCGGTTCTGAGGTATCCGCCCTATTGGGACGTATGCCTTCAGCAGTAGGTTACCAACCTACTTTGGCTACGGAAATGGGTGCTTTGCAAGAACGAATTACATCGGTTAAAAACGGTTCCATTACTTCGGTACAAGCTGTTTACGTGCCTGCGGATGACTTGACTGACCCTGCACCTGCTACTACTTTTGCGCACTTGGATGCCACTACGGTATTGTCGCGTAAAATTGCAGAGCTGGGTATATATCCGGCTGTGGATCCGCTTGATTCCACTTCCAGAATTTTGACACCCGAAATCGTAGGAAAAGAACACTACGAAACCGCTCAACGCGTTATCGAAATTTTACAACGCTATAAAGAATTGCAAGATATCATCGCTATCTTAGGTATGGAAGAATTAAGTGAAGAAGATAAATTAGTCGTACACCGTGCCCGTCGTGTACAACGTTTCTTGTCGCAACCCTTCCATGTAGCCGAACAATTTACCGGTATTCCGGGTGTATTGGTGGATATCAAAGATACCATCAAAGGCTTTAACATGATTATGGACGGCGAATTGGACCACCTGCCCGAAGCGGCTTTCAACTTGAAAGGAACCATTGAAGACGCCATCGAAGCCGGTGAAAAAATGTTAGCCGAATCAAAATAAATTTGGTTAGATAACAGATGCCGGGTGACCGGTGTTATTCTTATTGGATACATCGGTCATCGGTCATCAAGCATCTGACATAAATCAAAAACTATAATAAATGAAACTAGACATTGTATCTCCGGAGGGAGTATTATTTACAGGAGAAATAGATTCTATCATTGTACCCGGCATCAACGGTGCTTTTGAAATATTGAATAATCACGCCCCGATAGTTGCAATTCTCAACAAAGGAGATATCCGCATCAAAGGAGCAAACATCTCGATAGATGAAGAAGTTAAAGACAAATTTCAAATCACCTCGGGAGAAGCTGTTTTGCCGATTAATTCGGGTACCGTAGAAATGAAAAACAACCAAGTGATTGTCTTGGCTGAATAAACAAAGCATTATATTAAATCTTATAAATACAAAGGCTAACCGGTTTCGGTTAGCCTTTGTATATTGTAGTATACGCTGTTTAAAGTTCTTTGTGACAAAACCACCAATCGAAGCAATTTTTTTGATTTTTGCGTTTTTCGGCAGTTTGAACATCCGCTGCCGGCGGAATGATTACATGATCTCCTATAAGCTTGTTATTCGGCCAATTTTCAGGAGTAGCCACGCCATTATTATCAGATACTTGCAAGGCTTTAACGGCACGAAGCACTTCATCTACACTGCGTCCGATTTCTTGAGGATAATAAATCATCAAGCGTAAAATCCCCTTGGGGTCTACTACAAATACGGCACGAACCGTATTACTGTTGGATTTGCCGGGGTGAATCATCCCCAATGCTTTGGAAACCCCTTCGGCACTGTCGGCAATAACAGGGAAAGGAATTTCTACATCAAGAGTTTCTTTGATCCAATCCACCCATTTAATGTGCGAAAAAACTTGGTCAACCGATAAGCCTATCAGTTCGACACCCATTTTTTTGAATTCATCTGCTTTTTGAGCAAAAGCAACAAACTCAGTAGTACATACCGGTGTAAAATCAGCCGGATGACTGAATAAAACAAACCATTTTCCTTGGTAATCTCCGGGCAAATTCATTGCTCCATGTGTGGTGTGTACATTTACTTCGGGGAATTTTTCTCCCAATAAAGGCATTCTATTTACATTTTCCATAACAATTAAATTTTAAGGTTTATACTTACAAAGATATTGACAAAAAAAGCTGAAGTAAAGAGAATTAGCAAATATTTTGTTATAATTGCATAAATAAAATTTATGTCCCTACAAATTTTCATAAGAAATGAAGAACTATATTCAATACCTCGAATCATTCGTTACCGATAACCGCAAACAAATTTTTAAGCAAGTTTTAGAAAACAGAACCCGGTATTTTACTTTAGCACTTGAAGATTTATACCAAATGCACAATGTGAGTGCCGTGGTACGCAGTGCCGATGTGTTCGGCTGGCAGGATTTGCATATCATCCAAAAAAAATATGACCCGAAGCTCTCACATTCTATTGCCAAAGGAGCGGAAAAATGGTTGGATATTCATCGCTATCCCGATACACCATCGGCTATTGACAATTTACGTCAAAAAGGCTATCAAATCGTTGCCACTACACCTCATACCAATGATGTAAACTTGCAAGATTTTGATATCAATCAGCCTTCGGCTTTCTTTTTTGGCGTAGAAAAAGACGGTTTGTCTGAACAAGTGCTGGATCAAGCCGATGTCTATTTAAAAATTCCCATGTACGGATTTACCGAAAGCTTAAACATCAGTGTTGCCGCTGCTTTAATCATGCGGGATGTAACCGAACGCTTACGCCAATCGGATATCAATTGGCAATTGAAGGAAGAAGAAAAGGAAAAGATTTATCGGCAATGGCTGGAAAAAAGCATTAAAAGTATCGATTTAATCAAGAAAAAATATTTTGAAAATATTTAAACCTTTTCAAACAAAAAGTTTTTTAAATTAATGGCAAATGAAATTCATTATTTATCATAAACGGCCCGGGCTGTAATAAAATCACCATCAAGCTTATGATAAACTATTTTAAGCAATGTGTTCATAAAGAGCAGGAATTCTGCCTGTAGCTTTTCCCGGTCAAAATTTTGCAAAATAATATCCTCTTTAAAGCGCAATCCTTTTTGTCCTGCCAATTTATAAATACTTTCTTTGGCAGTCCACAAAAATTGTAAATCCATTACATTGTTCACATCTAAAATTTCATGTTCTGAGGGATGAACAAATTTAGAGGCAATTTTAATCAATTTCGGATTGGCAAATTCCATATCCATACCTATTTCTTGTGAAGAAAGGGCAATGCCTACCCAATTTCGTGAATGCGAAACGGAAATATAAGCTCCATTGCGTAAAACAGGCTTGCCGGAATCCAAATAATCCAATTGTTTGTCTATTTTTAAATACCTGAGTAATAACTCTTTGGCCAAAAACTGAGCTTGATGTTCCGGCGAGTTAAATCGCAGATACTTTTCAGGAATTTTAGCCGAAAAAAGCGATAACAATTCAGCAACAGTTTCAGTAATTTTCCACAGATATAATTTACTTGAATCGGATATGATGATTTTTTGCAAAGGCATGTATTTAGTAGTTAGTAGTTAGTGGTTAGTTTTGTGAGTACTTGGCCGAATAAAACCTGATTATAAAAAAATTAATGTACATTTGTTATTCAAAAATACAACAAATATTTTCAGCGTGCAATTCCTAATCTACATACTGGTTTATCCTCTTATTTGGTTGACTTCATACATGCCGTTTTGGATATTGTACCGGTTTTCGGATTTGCTTTATATAGTAATGTATAAATGGATTGGATATCGCAAAAAAGTAGTTCGTGAAAATTTGGCACTGGTTTTTCCGGATAAAACCGAAAAAGAACGATTAAAAATAGAAAAATCTTTTTATAGACATTTTTCAGATTTGTTTGTCGAAATGATTAAAGCCTTTAAGATGCCTCTTGCTCAAATGCAAAAACGATTTGTTTTCAAAAATGTAGAAGTCTTAAACAAATTGTCAGCAAAAGGCAAAAATATTATAGTAGTAGGCGGACATTACGCCAATTGGGAATGGGTTTTTTCTCTGGCAGCATTAACACAAGCTTTCCCAATAGCCACATATTTAAAAATCAACAATCCATATTTTGAACGATTGATGCTGAAAAACAGGCAACGTTTTGGCGGAAAATTGGTAGAAACCAAAAATTTACGTAATAGTTTGCGACGTTTTAAGCAAAACCATCAACAATTTATATTGGGACTACTGTCTGACCAATCCCCGCAACGCCACAGGGCCCGGTATTGGGGTTCGTTTTTAGGTGTAAGTGAAGTGCCTATCCATACAGGCCCGGAAGAATTGGCTAAACAACACGATACCGGCTTTGTATTCATGTATATCCATAAAATCAAACGGGGATATTACGAAATAGAATTTGAAGTAATCACCGAAGAACCCCATAAATATCCCAACTACCAACTTACCGATATTTACTTGAAAAAATTGGAGAAACAAATCCGCCGGCAACCCGAATATTACCTTTGGACACACCGGCGTTTTAAACACAAAAATCAAAAACCTGAATAATTCCAATCATTCAAAACTTTATGAATTTAAGTAATTTTCATTACTTTTGTTTTCGAAAAAAAATAATAATTTTGCCATCAAATTCACTATACAGTATAACATTATTAACACAAACAATAGTATTATGAAGAAAAGAATTGTATCCATATTATTTTTGATAATAAGTCTTCACCTATCGGCACAAGATGTAATTAATACAGGAAAATTACTTCAAGGAGGACTAGAAGACGGAGTAAAATTGGTCGATGCCTATATCACTCCCATCAACAAAGCCATTGTATACGGTTTGTCGGACGTAACCTATACAAAAATTAAAAAAGATGCCAAACACCGTTTATTGTTAGGTGTAAAATTAGCCTATGTAAGTATTCCCGGTGAAGATTTAGTATTTGATGTCAATCAAATCGGTTTGAAAAACTTTGTTCCCAAAGATCCGGCTCAACACTTAGCGCCAACAGTTTTTGGAGATTCCTTGAAAGTGGTTACATTGGTATCCAAAGACAAAGACTTATTGGGCAGACCCTTAATCGAATTCGATACTCCGGGAGGCGGACAAAGTTCTGCATTACCTTTACCTTACTTAAGCGCTACTTACCGCTTAAAATATACCAATATCAATTTTAATTTTATTCCATACGTACAAGTTCCCAAATCAGATTTGATGGCAGGCATGATGGGCATAACAGTTCAACAAGATTTGGCAATGTTTGTCAAAGCTTTAAAAGATTCAAATTTTGGTGTTAGTCTGCAAGCAGGAGGTTCCTATTTGCATGCAGGTGCCGATTTACATGTAGAACCCAACGGTATTACCAGCCCTATTTCCGTTACCGGACACACCACCGGGCCTTATGACAACCAAAAAATTGTAATCAATTACTCAAGTATACATTTTGGTGCATATCTAGATTATACGATAAAAGATAAATTTACCGTTTTTGCCGGATCGGGCTATAATACAGGGACATCCAGTATCAAAGTAGAAGGGACTTACCCTATATACAGTAGTGATCCTACCGGAACAGGTAGTGTCCAAGGCGACGATATAAACAATCCTTTGGATTTGGAAGATTCATTTTCACGCCTTAAATTTGATATCGGTGCCCGCGCAGATTTCAAGCGGTTTTATGTACAATTAAATTACAATATTGCTACATACGGAGGCTTAGGATTAAACCTGGGATATAAAATGTTATAAGCTGACATAAAATTTGTTACAAAAGATTTGCTAAATAAAAATTTATTTGTAAATTTGCACTCAATTTTGAAACAGCAAAAAATATAGCGAGATGTCGAGAGTTTGTGAAATTACAGGAAAAAAAGTGATGATGGGAAACAATGTTTCTCATGCGCACAACAAAACCAAAAGAAGATTTGATATCAATCTTTTCAAAAAAAGATTTTATCTTCCGGAAGAAGATCGCTGGGTAACCTTAAAAGTCAGTAAAGCAGGATTAAAAATCATTGATAAAAAAGGAATTTCAGCGGCTATTAAAGAAGCAAAAGCAAAAGGTTATCTAAAAAGAAACGTATAAAAATCAGTAAAAAATGGCAAAGAAGCAAAAAGGTAACAGAGTGCAAGTTATATTGGAATGTACAGAGCACAAAGATAGTGGTATGCCGGGCACTTCCAGATATATCACTACCAAAAACCGTAAAAACACACCGGGAAGATTAGAACTTAAAAAGTATAATCCGATTTTACGCAGATATACTTTACATAAAGAAATTAAATAATTTATTAAGACATGGCAAAGAAAACAGTAGCAACCTTACAAACAGGTTCCAAAAAATTTACGAAAGTTATTCGTATGAAGAAATCACCTAAAACAGGTGCGTATGTCTTTGAAGAAAAAATCTTAAATGCCGATTTGGCCAAAGATTTCTTTAAGAAGTAATTAAAATATTTTATAATAATTTTTTAATCCGTCTGAAAATATCAGATGGATTTTTTTGTTTGTATTTTCCATTTAAAAATAGTATTTTCGTTTTCAATTTATAAATTTATGTTTAAAAAAATATTTTCTAAAAAAAAGAAAGAAAGTCTGGATAAAAGTTTAGAAAAATCCAAAAAAAGTTTTTTTTCTAAACTTTCAAAAGCAGTTGCAGGAAAATCCAAAGTGGATGATGAAGTTCTTGACGAATTGGAAGAAGTTCTTATCACTTCCGATGTAGGAGTAGATACCACTTTAAAAATCATTGACCGGATAGAAAAAAGAGTAGCACAAGACAAATATTTAGGGACTTCTGAACTCAACCGGATATTACGCGAAGAAATAGCCGGTTTGCTCACCGAAAATGAAGCAAAAAATCAAGCAAAACAACTCAATCCCGATAATACCAAACCCTATGTAATCATGGTAGTAGGTGTAAACGGTGTAGGCAAGACCACCACCATTGGAAAATTGGCTCATAAATTCAAAAATGAAGGCAAAAAAGTAATGTTGGGAGCTGCCGATACATTCAGAGCCGCTGCCATTGATCAATTACAGATTTGGGCTGATCGTGTAGGCATTCCCATTATCAAACAAAAAATGGGTAGCGATCCCGCATCGGTGGTTTTTGATACCTTACAATCGGCCAAAGCCAATGATATAGATGTGGTTTTGATAGATACAGCCGGCAGATTGCACAACAAAATCAACCTGATGAATGAACTTTCAAAAATAAAGAAAGTCATGCAAAAAATCATTCCGGATGCCCCGCATGAAATTTTACTGGTGTTGGACGGTTCCACCGGACAAAACGCTTTTGAACAAGCCAAACAATTTACCAAAGCAACTGAAGTAAACGCACTGGCAGTTACCAAACTGGACGGTACCGCCAAAGGCGGAGTAGTTATAGGTATTTCCGACCAATTCCAAATCCCGGTTAAATATATCGGAGTAGGAGAAAAAATAGAAGATTTACAAGAATTTGACAAAATTGAATTCGTAGATTCATTTTTTAAAGAATAAATTAGGGCAGTTAAAGAATATTTTATAAATTTATGCGTTCATTTATAACGATAAATTATACTTTTAGACCATAACCTTATTTTTATATGAAAAAATATATTTTTACTTTAATATTCATCCTAAGTTTTTCCGGCTTTATCAAAGCCCAAGGAGGGATACCTGTTTACCACGATTATCTTTCGGACAACTTATTTTTGCTTCACCCTTCCATGGCCGGAGCCAGTAGTTGTGCCAAAGTACGACTTACAGGCAGGATGCAATGGTTTGATATTCAAGATAACCCCATGTTGCAAACTTTCAGTTACCACACCCATTTGGGAGAAGAAGCCAATAACGGAATCGGTGTGATTATCTTCAATGACAGAAACGGATACCATTCACAAAAAGGATTGCAATTGGCATATGCCCATCACTTAAATTTCGGTAATGGCGAATATGTCAATAAACTATCTTTCGGTTTGGCCGGTTCATTTGTGCAAAACCAACTCGATGAAACTACTTTTGATCCCAACCGTGTAGACCCGATTATTTCCGGAGAAGTACAAAGTGCCATGTATTACAATTTAGATTTCGGATTGTCTTATCACGTACAAGGATTTTTCTTCAATGCCACTGTTAAAAACGCATTGTTAATGGCTCGTGATCTTTATACTTCCTTAGAACCTTTGAATCTTCGCAACTACGTAACTTCAATTGGATATTATATCGGAGGGGACAATAATTTTCATGTAGAACCTTCTGCTATGATTCAGTATAAAGACTATTCCGGACAAGTTATCACCGATGCCAATTTGAAATTTTATTTCGATTTTGGCACTTATAATTCTTTTTACTTAGGAGCTTCCTACCGAAAAGATTGGGATGATCAAGTAAATCAAGAAATTTACCACAATATCACTCCTATCATGGGATTAAAAATCAGTAAATTTACATTTGCTTATACCTATACTTATGATTTGGGAGAAGTGCCCCTGAGCAATAGCGGATTTCATCAAATTACCTTAGGATATAACTTTAACTGTAGAAAACAATTGGTTAGAATGGGATGTCCGGAAATTTTCTAATCGATTAAAAAAAAGATTAGTCAATTTCTTCATAATCGACATATTCACCCGATTGTGAATTATTTTTCGGGGTTGACTCTTTGGGTTTTTTTTCAATTCTGGTTTCTCCTTCTTTGGTAACGGGATGTTCCTTATAATAAGGATTGTTGAACTGATCTTCAAATGTTTTAGCTGCCTTTTCCATCATTTTTTTGGCCATAATCGGTGCAAAAATTCTCATTATTACCTTGAATATGTAATAAATCAATATGAAAATTAATATTATTCTAAGAAAACCCATAATTTGTATTTATTGGCAAATATAACAAGATTTGGATAATAATCGGACTTTATGTACTTTTAAGAAAAAATAAGGCATGTATCTCAAAGAGCTTCAAGTATATAATTTTAAAAATTTTGATGAAAAACAATTCGTTTTTGATGAAAAAATCAATTGTTTTGTAGGTAACAACGGCGTGGGGAAAACCAATGTGCTGGATGCCGTTTATTTTTTGGCATTGGGAAAATCCTATTTCAATAACAATATCAAACAAATTATCCGCTTTGACCAAGATGCTTTTAGTATAAAAGGAACTTTTGATTTGAATGAAAAAACCGAAGTCATCCATATCAGTTACCAAATTGATAAGAAAAAAATTATCAAACGAAACAATAAAGCTTATGAACGGATAGCCGATCATATCGGATTAATTCCACTTGTAATGATTTCTCCTTATGACAGAGATCTGATTTCTGAAAGCGGTGAAACACGCCGGCGCTTTATCAACCGGATTATTTCACAAGCAGACAGTAACTATCTGAGCAGTTTAATAGCCTACCAAAAAGTACTTACCCAAAGAAACCGTCTGCTTAAATATTTCACGGCCAATCATAAATTTGATCAAAATACTTTGGATATTTATAATGAACAATTACACCAATACGGAAGTGTGATATACAACAAAAGAAAAGCATTTATCCGTGATTTTTCGGTATTTTTACAAGAAAAATATGCTGTTTTGTCGCAAAAAAAAGAACAAGTGAATATCAGTTACTATTCCGAATTAGAACTCAAACCACTTAAAGATTTATTAGTAGAAAATACTCAAAAAGACCGCATATTGCAACACACTTCAAAAGGTATACACCGCGATGATTTTTTGTTTGAAATCAATGGACGTCCTATCAAAAAATTTGGCAGTCAAGGACAGCAAAAATCTTATCTTATTGCCTTAAAGTTAGCTGAATTTCAGTTCCTTAAAACCCAATCCGAGCAAATACCCATTCTGCTTTTTGACGATATTTTTGACAAATTGGATGAAACCCGTGTAGAGCAAATCGTCAAAATGGTAAACGATAAAGAATTCGGGCAAATTTTTATCTCCGACACCCATGCCGAACGAACGGAAAATCTGGTAAAAAATATTCATCAAAGTTTTAAAATTTTTAATCTGTGAGAGCCTGATTTTCCTGATTTTGAGAGCCTGATTTCTAAGATTTATTAGGATTATATGAAGTATTTCAACTAAGACACGGCGGGTTTGGAACCCCGCCGTGTCTTGGTATATAACTTGTTTTTTTTATTGCTAGGCGAATTTGCAAACTTCGCCTAGCAATAAAAATGTAAGAAATGCTTGGGTGAAGTTTGCAACTTCGCCCGGCAATATTAATATAAAATATACTTGGGTGAAACTTCTACTTCACCCGGATAAATATGCCTAAAAAATAAATCCCGAATAGCGTTTTTTGTTGATTACCTCTCCTTTTTCGTTGTAAAATAACCACTTGCCTTTTTTCTCTCCGTTTTTAAATTTACCCTTTATTTTGAGTTTTCCCGAAGGGAAGAAATAACGGGCTTCACCGTGCAGTTTGCCGTCTTTGTAGTGCAATTTGGCTTTTTGCGCTCCGTTAGACCAATATTCGAGGTACTCGCCGTCGAGTAAATTGTCGTCGTAATGCGCTTCTACCATTTTGGTTTCGGGTTTTTTGTCGTAATAATAAAAGATATCGCCGTCTACATCGCCGTCGTCATAGTGTACTACGCTTTGCAAATTGCCGGATTCGTAATAGGTACGCCAGATACCTTCCGGTAAATTATCTTTTACCTTGCCTTCTACTTTGATGGTCTTTCCATCGTCATAAAAACGGCGATACATGCCGTCAGCCACTTGAACCGAATCGGGAAAGGAAATTTTGAATTGTAAATCTTCAAAGAAATCCGTGTGCACTGCTTTGTCGATTTTTCGCATTTCGGCATTGGCTTTTTCTTTTTCTATGGCTTTTTCATCGTGATCTACTACGATAATCGTTTTAAAAATATCGTCCTTTGCCGTCATTTGCAAACCAATCCGGCTAAAACTTAAAAGTAAATCTTTTTTTTCATTCAAAGCTTTTTTGCCTTGGGATGTAAGTGATTGTTGCAAAATAGCAAAAAGTTTAGGCATTTGAACATAGAGCTGAAAATTGGATTTGGCATTGAACTCATCTTTAAAATCCATATAAGCTTCGTCGTGCGACAAGGTTTTGCCGGTGATGTAATCATCTATAAAACTTTTTAAAACCCTTTCAGAATTACTAAATACCACATAATCTTCGACAAAAGTATAATAAGGTTTATCTATTTTTTTGAACAAATCACCTAAAATTGTTTTAAAAAATCCCTTTTGATGCAGATAATTTACCGAAAAATTTTTGTAGGTATAAGTTTTAAACTTAAACGGCGAACGTTTTTTAATTTGTGTGGCAACAAATTGTAAGCCTGCTTGTGCCTCATCGATATCATTAGATTCGATCAACATAATTACATCTTCGGGTTTTTGCCGGCTATACGAACGGATTTTTACCAAGGCTATTTCTTGTCCAATCCAATCAAAGAAATTTTTTTGCAAATCAATTTTAAAAAAGCCTTCAAGTTTTTTTAAATTTTTTCTGTAATTATCTTTTTGGCTTTTATCTAGTCCATATTGGTTCAACAAGCTTTGATAAAACAGATTAAAATTTTTAAAACACAATGATATGTACAAGGCGGCTCTATTTGTAATAATATTATAAGCCGTTGTTTTTCCGGGTTTTACATCGAGTAAAGCATTCATGTACGAAGGAACAGAATCCGTTAGGGTATAACCGTTAATCCGGATGCGTTCTTCATCATGACTGATATCAAAACCCGATAAATCAAGCTGCTGTGCCAAGGGCGATAAATCCTTGTTTGCATCCTCAAAATAGATACTTGCATAAGCCGGTAATTGTTTATAGTTGATATACATCTGTATTAATTCTCCTTCCAATTTGTCATTAAGGGTGATAAAATCAGAACGTTGCAACCAATGTATCCGGTTTTTTTCATCAATTATTTGTTGAACCAGTTGGTAAGAAAATGATGCTACCAGCAAATTATCCAAAGAAGTGACATATAAAGTATTTTCGGGTTGTTTTTTATCGATTAATTTAAGAATTTGTGTCTGTTTATAATTGAGTTTGAGCAACTTGTGAGACTTATCCAGCGCCAAAAGATTGTCAAAAATCTGTTTGATGTATTTTACTTTTTGCAAATCGGTAACATACACAAAATCATACGAAGCAGGGCTTGTCATATAAGATGCCATCAAAGTGGGTCTATTTTTAAAAATATAACCGGAGGTAGAGTTTCCGAGTAAGGTTTTATCGAGCAAGCTATCTACACTTTGCAAGTATTCAAAACCTTGGGTACGGATAAAATGTTTCCAGATATTGGTTTCACTGACTTCTTTCCAAGCATCAGTCAATTGATCGGTTTTAAGGATATAAATGGCATCTTCGGGCAAAACACTTATGATGTCACGCTGATTCCCCTGTTGTGAAAAATGCCGGTAGCTCCACCATCCTGTAAGAATAAGTAATATTAATATGAGAATGTATACAAAAATTTTTTTCATGGTTACGGAAGCTTTAACAAATATCAAATGTACAAAAAATACGTATATTCGTCCATAAAAAAGTTTGTGTATTAAAAACCTAAAAATTATGAAAACTAAAAAATTTGCCAGTATTATTAACTGTATGGACGGGCGTACCCAGTTACCCATAGCCCAATGGGTCATGGAAAATTACGGAATTGACTATCCGGACACCATTACCGAAGCCGGTCCTGTAAAAATTATTGCCGATAACAAGAAAAAAGAATTAATCGGGGCGATAAAGTACCGCTTAAACATTTCGGTAAATAAACACGGTTCACGCCTTATTGTATTGGTCGCTCACTATGATTGTGCAGGCAATCCCGAAAAAAAAGAAGTTCAACTCAAACAACTGAAAAAAGCCCTTAAACGGATTAAAAAATGGAATTATGATGTAGATGAAATTGTGGGAGTTTGGGTAGGAAAAAACTGGAAAGTAAAACAGATTACAAAAATATAAAGCACAAAAAATCCCGGCAAACATACCGGGATTTTTTATATAAAACAGGTATTTTTTATTGGAAAACATATCCAAGAGCCAATCCTAACATGGGATATCCACCTGAATAATCATGAGAGTCAAATTTTGCTGCTCTATAACCATAACCGAAATATAGGTCTAATGCAATACCTGAATCCCAAATCCATTGATGTCCGGCTTTTACACCACCTCCAAAAGACATTAGGGTTTCCTTATGCGCTTTTTTGGTAGTAGCTTCTCCGGTTTCATAATTATAATCAACAGTTTCCGGCATATCGTAAGATAAAGATCCTAAACTCAATACAGGTGCAGCAAACATTCCGTGAGGTGCATCTGAATTATTAGAGAAATAAAAACGATACTCTGCATTTAATCCCATACCTGAAAGGTTTAAATTTTTCCAGTTATAGAAATTGGCTCCAAGTGAAATAGAGCTTTTTTCATTTAAAGGTTTTTCATAAGTGGCATTAAATACACCAAAGATAAATCCAATAGGATTAACTTTTACAATACCGGTAGCTTCTTGAGCTTTCATAGAACTCATGCCAAATAATACAATGGCAAATACAACTAATAATTTTTTCATAACAAATAGTTTTTTAGTTAATTTATTTTAGATTATTGCCTACTTCCTTTTTTTAAGTTGGTTTTTCGGCTTATTCCCAACTTTGTACGCTTCAAATATACAAAAAAATGTTAAAAAAACACATATGATATCTCATTTATAAAAAACCGGACAAAAATTTGATGTTAGCAACTAATGTCCAATATATCTGTACAAAATACCTTCTCCGGTGGCCAATCCGAAATCAGTTCCTTTGAATTTTACCATTGAAACCGATTGTTGTTCATCCTTTGGTGTTATTTCATATACCGGATACCAATTGGCTCCCTGATTATTTACATAAAACATAATAAAACCTTTATTTCATTATCTCATATTATGCTCAATCATCCTGTGAATTGTCAAAAGTTATTTAATCCTCACCCATATTGGTTTTGTTAACCTTACATCCACCCTGAAAAGGCAGTGTTATTAGCCAAACTTCGTAAACGGCATCCCTGCTACCGGATAGTTATACCAAAATTCAAAATTATTGTTTTTGAATTTTTATAATTTTACGCTTTTGATTTTTTCTATCCACAACAATTAACATATATACAGCTGTTTTCAAATCGCTTAAATTCAGCTGTTTATATCTATTTCCGTCTATTCCGGTTTGCAAGATTTGCTTGCCGTTGAGGTCAAACAAGTATATTTCATAATCTTGCTCGACGGGTAATTCAATTTGCAAATAAGTATCCACCGGATTGGGATAAATAGCGATGCCGTTTAGTTCAGTATAATCTTCAATATCTACAGCCGTAAGGATATCGGTACCGATAAAACCTTCGGACAAATGGTCATTGCCTTGCGTGTTTTCTTGTACGGCTACTTCACCAACGGTATAGATTACCTGCATATTTCCTACCGTAGCGCTACCGCCTCCGGAAGAAAGACCGCTTTTTTTTATATCTACCTGTCCATAACCCGTTAAAAGGCTTAAGCCAACAAGCATAAAAAAAATTTTTTTCATAATTTTTCTTTTTTAATGAGCTGTCTCAAAAGTCTTTTAAAAACAAAATTCCACTATTGAGACAGCTCTGTTCAGTTATTTATTTTTTGTACACTACAAAATTAAAAGCTTTGTTTGCCGGTGTTCCGGATGTGTTATAGGTCATAATGGTAAAAACCGTATCATTGTTACTTACGCTTATAAAACCTATATCACTATATCTCATACTAGCTATCACTGTATAATTTCTATTACCCGGTGGGTTGGTAAAAGTTATTTCATACACACCCGTACCGGTTTTTGAAACCGTAAATCCATCCGAATGTGCACCGTTGTTAGTAAAAGTTCCGCCACTCGTAATACTTCCATAGATATAAGCTTTCATATCGGTATCACCACTATCGGGGGCAGTGAGTTTATCTTCCACGTTCAAATTACCGGAATTAACATTTACCTCACCTACAAAATAGCCGGCATATACATCCGGAGCGTCTTTGGTCGCTTCGCCATATACGGCATAATGATTGCCACCGGCAGTTTCACTTATTTTTGAGTAAACACCATATTTGTCACCCGAACCGGTACCGGATAACGTATTGTAAACTCCAAAATGAAACTGATCGCCTGTATTGGATATTTCATTATAAACTCCTGCTTGTAGCCCTGCTCCGTCACCACTTAAAAAATTACGGGTCCCAAAGTGTTGACCGTCACCCGAACCGGAAACTTTATTATAAATACCGTAAACTTTACCGGAGCCAAAACTACGAACATTGCTGACTATTCCAAAGGCATCATCATTGTTGCCGCTGGAGAGACTTCTATTCACAGACAAACTTGATTTACCTGACCCTGTTGATGAAAAAGATAATCCGATTTTAAAATCACCATAATGATAAATATTATCGTTTATTCCGGTAGCCGGTGTTGTAGTACCTTGAACTCTGAATAAATCGGGTTTGTTGCTTAAATCGTTATAATCACCACTAAAATCGTCGGAGGAGTCTGTATCCCAAGTACTGACATCTTGCCAAGAGCCTTTTCCGTTGGCATCACTTGTGAAAATTTTACCTACTCCTTGACTACCGTCTTTTACCGCCAAACTTCCGTTTACCGTTAATTCGGAAGAAGAAAAATCACCGTAAATAAGGGGTGAGGAAGTGCCGCTATTGGCTATGTATAGTTTATCATCACCGGTTTCATTGTATCCGGCATAGTATCCTAAAAAGATATTTCCGCTACCGGTATTTATATAACCTGCTGCACGTCCGATAGCCACATTGGAATTTCCGTTAATATTGTAAAAAAGTGCATGTGAACCAATCCCGATATTACTTTCTCCATCTGTTATTCTCTCTAAAGATGATATGCCTATTCCAATATTTTTTTCTCCGGTGGTATTGTTTTTTAAGGCAAAATTTCCCAATGCAACATTTCCAAATCCGGTAGTTGTATGGTAGAGTGCTAGGTAACCAATTGCTGTATTGTCGTATCCCGAGGTATTTTCATTCAAAGAAAAATTGCCAACACCTAAATTACGGTTTGCGGTACCGTCATCATTAATACCGGCATTAGAGCCGATAAATATGGAATTACCACTTATTTGAACATCGGACAAATCGTTGAGTTCGGTTACATCGTCTGAAACATCTTTGTCCCAGCCACTAAAAGCAGTCGATGAAGTATTTACCCCTAACGGATTGGCGGGAGTACCGTCGCCGTTCAAGCTGCCATCGGTTTGTACCACTTGGCTACCCCACTGGTCGCCGCCGCTGCCGGTAGGAAGCGTAACGGTATTGCCGCTACTGATGGTCAATTGGTTACCACTCACCGATAAAGTTTGTAACTCGTTGGTTGTGTCGTGATCGGCGTCGTTGACGTCGTCGCCGTCGGAAAGTCCGGCGGGCACGTTGCTCAAATCGTTGAAATCGCCGCTAAAAGTATTAGCGGCGGTTTCGGCATATTTGGCGTAAGGAACGTATTTGAGTTCCGAAGTACCAAAATCTTGGTAACCGTTACCGGTATCTATTTCCACTTTTAAGAAATATGTATTTTCCCAATTAATAGTAGAAAAATTACCGGACAATACCGTTCCTTCTCCTACATTTACACTAACGATACCATTGGCATCGGTAGCGGCGGTTTGGGTTTCCTGATACACGGAAGTATTTCCGTTTTGAAGTAAAGTAAAACGAAAATCCACCGTTTGATTGTTTAAGGCATTACCATTATCGGTAATGAGAGCTTTGTAGTTAAATCCGCTTTGGGCGAATGTCATTCCTGCTATTAAAATAGCAATTATAGTTAATAATTGTTTTTTCATAATTTTTTTAAATAAGTTTTGTTTTACTTAATTATAAAATTTATATGACTCAGGTATGATTCTTCTTTTTTTATTTTAGTTCATGCTCCTATAAATATTTTACATTAAAAGATCCTTCGGCATGTCTGCTGGCACCTGTATTATTGTCGTTGAAGTCAACTGAAAAAGTTCCTTCAATATGATTGGCACTTGTATCATGCTTGGTAATAGTCAGCGTACTTGACGTTGAATTGGTAATAGTAGTGAATACAGCTTGACCGTTAACACCGTGACTGATAGAAAAACCGGTTGAATATGTTCCGGTAGCAATATCTGGGTCTATAAAAAATTCCACATCACCACCAGAAGCATTGTCGCTGGCTCCTATTATTAATTTGTCTCCTAATACTCCAGCCGAAAAATTATCTTTGTACACAATTTCGGCATCGTTATCCACTTTCATTTTAACGATGTTGTTTGCTGTGGCATCTACATTGTCGGCTTCATCTTCTTCTTTTTTACAAGCCGTAAACATAAAGCCGATTAATAATATACTTAAAGTGATTTTGATAAGGTTGTTTTTTGTTTTCATTTTTGTTTAATTAAAGATTAATAATAGGTAATTGTATTTGTCGTGCTATCCTCTGTTATAGTTTCAGGATAGGATTTATTGTTATAGGTATAAACACTTTGATCGGTAAATTGCAAATTGCCGTCTGCATCATAAATTTTTTCTACCAAGATGTTATTTTTGTTTACAAAAAGGGGCATTTCATCCATATCTAGACTAAAAGGAATTTGAAGGACATAAAAAGGATTGTTTTTATTGTCACATTCATATTCTTTATAACCGAACATTTCCCAATTGTTGTTACTATATGAATATTCTTTTATCATGGAAATACTATCATCCATATAAGAAAATTCATATTTTTCGATAGGGATATTATCATTGTATTCAATGATAGAAGTTATTTTTCCATTATCATTTTCAAAGGTCCAATATTGGGTATCAGTATTATCCTCGGGATTAAAGAAATCACAACGCTCCAAATTACCCGAGTTGTCGTAAGAATAGGTAAATTTGAAGTATAACGTATTGTCACCATAGACCTCACTTTTTATCATTTTTCCATTATCATACGTGCAGCGAAGTTCTGTCGTTGTAGAACCGGAATAAAAAATCATTTTACTCAAACGATGTGAATCATCATATTCAAAACTTACAACCGGATTGTTGGATTTCTCAATGCTTTTGATATACATGATGTCACCCGTAGCGGTTTGAATTTCCGGTGTATTGTTGTCAACTGTTTCTTCTTCTTTTTTACAATTGAAAAAGGTACTTATCAAAAAGATAAGAAGGATAATTTTGAAAAAATTTGCTGTTGTTTTCATAATTATGATTATTAAGTGATTATTTTAATATTTGTCATTTGTTATCCGCAAAAGCTTATGATCGATAAAACTTATTTATTATTCCACATGTTTTTGATATCTTCTTCACTCATATTCGGATCCAAAAATTTCATGGCGCTTTTGAATTCACTATATGTGTGTTTTTCCGGATGTTCGATAATATCGATGGCTGTCACGGGATTATCAATTTTGGCTTTGTTTGCCGGTGTTACTTTTACCTGTTTTCCGTCATTTTGGTGCAATTGATTATAAGCTTTTTGTATATCGGCTTCAGGCAAAAGGATATCCCCGTTTTGGGTGACATATGCCTTGAACCCGGCATACGACATCTTTTTAAGCGCTTGCATTTGACCGCTAACCGCTTGTAAACCGGCTTCTTTCTTTTGCTGTGCTTCCTCGAGCATTTGTTCCACTTGTTGCTGTTGCTCTTCACTCAAATGAATGTCTGCTTTTTGTCCTTTGGAAGCCTTGATGTACCAATTGACCACATCATAGGCTTTTTTGCGATCTTCTTTTGACAATTCCGGATTCAACTCATCGACAAACTCATCAAATTTGGCTTTTTTTAAGCTTTCGGGAGCGCCGTTGTCGAACTGTTCGTCGAGCTCCATCAATTTTTTAGCGGCCGTCATCGCTTGTTCGTTGCTCAATTGACGGTCGTTGTTTTGAGCCATGGTTATGCCTGCTTGCAGCAGGAGGATTAGGAGGAGGATTGTTTTTTTCATGTTTTTGTTATTAGAGACGCACGTCCGTGCGTCTTTACTATTGGTGCTTGATGTTAACTTTAAGTTATCATCTTACTGAGACGCTCGTCCGTGATAGAGACGCTC
>Ga0256843_1000480_pt1 | contig 34394 bp, 35 predicted proteins | sample AlvinellametaG_FD_191572 | JGI IMG/M metagenome (GOLD analysis project Ga0256843, IMG submission 191572) | Pompeii worm associated microbial communities from hydrothermal vent at the East Pacific Rise, Pacific Ocean - Alvinella | ecosystem: Host-associated > Annelida > Integument > Unclassified ...
GCTGGGTCCTGGGTCCTGGGTCCTGGGTCCTGGGTCCTGGGTCCTGGGTCCTGGGTCCTGGATATGGACATCAAAGGGCTCTTTAATGACATCGACCACGATCTTCTCATGCGTGCAGTTCGCAAACATGTGAAGAACAAGTGGGAGATACTCTATATTGAACGCTGGCTGAAAGCACCGTATTCTATACATGGGTAGAATGGCACTGTAGTGGCATTCAGTTCGAGCGCTGTGCGAGTAAAAAGGAAGCCACGCGAGGGCTGGATTGTATATTATGGAAGATATGGGTGTACCGAATTACGGCGCGTTCTGTTCTATCTCATTGAAGAGATCGCCCACCGGGCGAAGCGGAAATAGAAACGGCTTAGGCGCAAACACAAGGCGGTGCGCTGGTTTATGAGGTGCGCCAACGTTAACCAAGTCTGTTTGTTCACTGGATCTTTACTTAGATGATATGGCTGGACGATAGGAGTCGCATGAGGCGAGAGTCTCACGTGAAGGCCTTTGGGAAAAATTCCCGTGGCTACTCGACCCTCAAGATCCCTGCTACCCCTCTCTTCCTCCATACCCAGGGTACTTCCTGTCCGATTCCAGCACTTGATGGATTCCTCGATGCTGGGATGCTTGGGCAAGAACAGTTGGATTTCCCATCCTTCACCTAACAATAAGAGTGTTATTAATATGAAAACACATGTTCATAAAAAAATCTCTCGATACTCAGTTAATCTTTTGCCGACAGGGTTACAATATTTTTTTGCGCAACAAATCAATGGCAGTTCGGCTATAGATTTGGTTGTTAATGGCTCCTACCTTGAAGATACAAGCATAGGTCCCTTGGGTATTCCAAAAAATCATGGCCCGAATGCAGCATCGACTCTCCTTAGCTATGTTAGAAGTGGAGTAATCCCTTGGGTAGAACATTTCTGGAATCACGATTTTGATGATTACGGATTAGAGTTCGATGGCATGAAATTCTATTCAGCGCCTCACAGAGCAGATCGCTATTGGGATGAGCATGTAATCAATAAGTGGATATCGGGCGATAAAGAGCAAGCGATGGAGAATCTGGGGCGTGTCGTGCACTTGCTGGCTGATATGGGAGTACCCGCTCATGTGCATAATGACCCCCACATGGGTCTGCTTGATTATTTTGATGATGATGACTTTGAGGACTATGTGGGGGAAACATTCAAGAAAGGCCACCTCCCTGAACAATGGAATATCAACTTAAACCGAGACAAGATTGCCTTTAATTCAAGCTGGGACCTCCTTGATTACTTTAAGAATTTTGCGGAGACCACTCAACTTTACGATAGTGATGATGTCGATGGTTTTGGCACGGGACAGCCATTTCGGTGGTACAGTTTTCTTGAGAGCACGGATCCACATAGGGATGAACTTTTTGATCTGACTGATTATGCCTGCAACGCAATTGCAATGAATCTATTGCCAATCAACTACTCATTTACCGCAGGCCTCTATCTCAAGTTCCTATACGATATTAAGTTTGATCCCGATAAAGATATCCCACCAGTTAAAACAGAGCCAGTCCCTCACTACTTGGTTGACTTAAAACTTTATAAAATCACCGTGCATAATGATAAAGACAATTGGGGCAGCGGCGAGATATTTATTAAAACTAAATATGGCTCTAGTCTTGAAACATATGGCCAGTATAATGTGGATAGTGGTGATTCAAAAAATATAAACATCCAATTGCCAAACCGGATATTTAAAGCTGGGGACACGCTGACTGGTGCTTTTGAAATCTATGATGATGACACAACGACCACTGAAAGTATGGGCGCGGTTACGCTTCATGAGCCAGAGACATTTTGGCTTAGTGGGATTGGAGAAGAGTTCACGTTTTCTAGGAAATCAGATAACGGCGCCTGTACACTCCATTTTAAAATAAAATTATTTGAGATCCCTGAAGAAGAGAACAGAAGATATTCAGAAATAGAGAACAGTCTTTTTGAAGTTAGTGCCTATTTAAAAAAGATCAAGATCCATGATGATGAAGATTGGGCGGCTGATGGAGAGATTAACATTGAGGTAGACTTTGAAAATCATAAAAAACAGTTTGGCACCTATTCATTAGGTGATGGAGATAGCAAGACTATTAACGAGCTTATTACTAGCAAAATACTGCCTGGGACAGAAGATATAAACCTGAAAATTACAGTGTTTGATGAAGATGTTACTGAAAATGAAAGCTTAGGTAAAATTGATCTCGACATTGCCAGTACAGAATGGATCGACTTTAATGGCTCTAAAACTATTACCAAAAAATCCACAAATGGCGACTGCACTGTTACAGTAGAGATTAATGTCAATAAAATTGAATTTTCCTATGAGAAAGAAAACTTTCAAGAATTTATAGAACAAACACAATTGGATTCAGACTCACTAAAAAAAGCGATGTTTCCAATTGAGGTTATCGAAGAGATATTTCCACCATTGGTATTTAGTGGTAAGCGCTACACCAAACTCCACCACAAACACTGCCACCACGTAAAACGGATTAAAAAAGGCAACAAACAGAAAGTTTACATGTTCATGGAAGAACTGCCCAGGCGAACTGAGCAATTACGTGAAGATATCAGAGCGAACAACTCACTCCCCCACCTGAATCTGCTAAGGAAATTTGAAAATCATAGGATATGTAAAACTTGTGAAAAACTACAACAAAAAGAGAAAAAATATTAAGTATGACTCACGCAGGGTCATTCTCTACGGGATAGCGGGGCTATTGGAGCATCAGATACAGGCCCACTATATAAAAAAACTGGCGCCCTACCCGTATAATGAGATCGGAATGTTCATCTCATTTGTTGATGCCATTGACATTACCGGCAAGACGACTACTGCCGATGCTTTGCTCACCCAGCGTACTCTGGTCAGTTAACTGCCCAAACAGCGTTCTGATCACTGTCTGTTCATCTTTAGAAGCAACCAGCCGTCACTGCTGACCGGTATCCGTCTAGGGAAACTAAGGTTTATGCCATGAATATCTTCAAAACGAAACCTGTGGATAAGGATTCCGGCCAGTAGGTTAGCGTGCTGGATTCTTGACCAGTGCAGGTGTTACTGCTGTTTGAACACTTCCCTAAAAACTGGATGATCGTTGCTCAATCAACGATGTGATGCTTGCCAATGATGTATACGGTAGAGGCCTGAGGACCTTCATCCCCGGCCTCTTCCACATACCTCACATCATTGCCAATCGCCAGGGAATCAAAATCTGCATCCACAACGCTGTTGCGATGAAAATAGATCTCTTTTCCATCTGATGACTCGATCTTGCCAAAATCTTCCAGCGGTACCAGTTTGGATATCCTGCCATGTAGCGGAGGCTCGTGTCTTTTGACCTTATTGCGCTGTTTTCTGGCATAGTCCTGAAGTTGTCGTCGAGCGGCATCGAAGGCATCACGAATTGCCACATAAGCATCTTCGTGAGCATGATGTTCCTTGGGCGCGCGACTGGCTACCAATTCACCATCCGGCACGGTTAAATCCACCCTGACGTAATACAGCTTGCCTTTATGATGGTGCCCATGTGGCACTTCCAGCACAACACGACATGCCATGATGTGATCATAAAACTGGTCTAACTTGGCGGCCTTTTCTCGAATATATGCTTCCACCGCATCAGAATGAGGAATATCACGGAAGGTGATTTGCAATGGCTGTTTCATGATGACGTCTACCCCCACATTTGACTGCCCATATTTAGTTTCATGATAACGATTTCCGTCAACTCAAGGTCGGTATTATCCACGTTACCTGATAAGCCGAATAATAGTTGAGCACATATCAATTACCGTCCGAGCATTACTTCCTCGCAGGGCAAGATTATGAAAACTATTGAGAAAAACAAACACTTGCAAGACAATCCAATATATCGTAATTTTTCGCGAAAATTCTGACTCAATAAGATAGTGCATTACACTTGGTCTTTTCCATTAAGGCTCATAGGCAATATAATTAACTCGTTAAAAACGCAGCATATTGCGTGTGTTTGTCCTGCCCTTCCGATAGATACCCAATCGTGCTGACCATATTTCAAAATCCTGCTTACCTTCCTGTAGTACTTCGTGTACCCCTGTTACCAAAGCGCCACCAGGTTTTAACCTGTCCCACATCCGGTCCCTGATTATTGTCTGGAGTTCAGGATCAAAATAGGTAAAGACCAGATTGCGACATAAAATTAAATCAAATGGGCCATCGGGTAAGGCTTCACGGATATCCTCGCATTGAAAATCCACGCTTCGCTTATAGACAGGATCCAGACAGTACACCCCGGCAGTATCGAGGAATGCGGTTTCCCGCCAGGCCGCAGGAAGATTCTTCACGCTGCTAAAAGTATAGCAGGCCTGCTCCGCCCGTTTGAGTAATACGGAATCAGTATCGGTTGCCAGGATATGCATGCGCAGCCGTGGGAATCGCAATTGAAGGGATAAATCCCATACCAGCATCAACGTGTAGGGTTCTTCACCCGAGGCGCAACCGGCGCTCCAGATGTGAAGCACGTCTTCATCGCAGGAAAGTGCCTGCCCTGCAAGAACCGGGAGAACTTCCAGCTCAAGCAAGCTGAAAACCATCTTGTCCCGATAGAAGCGGGAAATAGTTACTCGACATAATTCGTCAAGTTTCTGCCACTCCTCGGGATGTTTCCGCAAATACTCCTGATAAGTAGAGATGCTTTCAAACTGCAACTGATTGATCCGCCGCTGAACACGTTTGCACACACGGCTGCGTATTTTGCGAAACCCTGCCCAGCGCATATGCAGACGGGGGAGTGCCCACTGCAGAAATTCCACGCACTCACTATCTTTCATACTATAAACAGTAGTGCCGGTACGACATACCAGCAAGTAATGAGCAACGCAGGTTGTTTTTTTATATCCTGCTTGCAATTGCTGTTACATCATTGCACGCTGGAATTAAGTAACGTGTGTTCGTAACTCGGGGGGCGACGAGGCTATCCGAATGCCAAGGACAATGCGCTGTGAACTGATCTCATGGTCAGAGGTACAACGACTATGCCAACGACTGGCGACTTTAATCAGGGAATCTGGCTACCGGCCAGATATTGTAATCGCTATCGGACGCGGCGGTTATGTGCCAGCCAGGCTGGTGTGCGATTACCTGGATATCATGGCGCTAACCAGTATCAAGGTTGAACACTACCTGTCTGGTTCTGACAAACAGAAACAAGCCATTATCCGCTATCCGCTTCATACCGACATCAAGCGCCAGCGTGTCTTGCTCGTTGATGATGTCAATGACAGTGGCGATACCCTGCAAGTTGCCACCAAGCATTTACAAACATTCCAACCCGATGAATTTCGTACTGCCGTAATGCATCATAAAATCACTACTACCTCTGCTGTGGATTACTACGCCAGAAAGGTTATTAAATGGCGCTGGTTGATCTATCCATGGGCGATGATCGAAGACATTGGCGAATTTCTACGACGCCTGTCGCCACCACCTCGGACGCTGATGGAGGCCCAGAAGCGCCTTGCAGAGCAGTTCGGCATTGAAATATCGCAACAACGCCTTAAAGTTATTTATGAGATGGTGACGTCAGAACCGAATGGCAATTGCTCAAGCTGAATGTCACGCATTAGTCGCCTTATTCGTCATTCCGGCCTCCTCTTCGATCACGGCGATAAAATGCATCTCTCCCTCCGGACAGCTACTTTCCCAGAACACTCTCCTGACGCGCCCTGCCCTGCAGCAGGCGAACTCGCAGACGGCGTGCGGCAGCGCGATCCAGCGAGTCAGCCAGCAACACCAGCGACCGGCGGCGTGGCACTCCCACACAGCGAAAGTGCAGCACTACCAACCAGGGTTTGACGAAACTGGAAGGGAGCAGTTCTGCCTCGGTCGAACTGCCATCACGCAGCTGCAGGCGCCACTTTCCATCCGATATCCACCTAGCCTCGCGGATCGAGGCAGCGCCTCTGTGAAAGATGTGGCGCCTGGTCTCGATCACAAATGAGAGCGCCAGCATCCCCAACATCAGCAGCTTCAGCCAGAGTGTAACTTCGATCAGCAGCAACACAGCCCAGGTTGCGACCAGATGCGCTGTCACCACCCAAACACCCAGGGTGAGAGAGAGTCTGGGACTAATTTGGATCGCTTCAGTGGTTCTCTGCATCCTGCTGGCTTCCCTGCCGAAGAAAACTGATGATCGACACAAGCTCTTCGGGAATCCCATCCCCTCCCTGGAGCAACCAGGCCTGCAGCGACTGATCGGGGTGGCGCAACAGCCGGTCAAAGCCATCGAGTTGCGCTTGATCCAGTTGCCGGTAATGCTGATCCAGAAACCCCATCAGCAGCAGGTCGAGTTCCAGCATGCCGCGCCGACACTGCCAACGCAGACGATTGAACTCTGCACTATCGTCCATCGCTCCCCTCTTCCCCGTTATGTGGCGGCAACTCCCGGCCAAATCGGTTAAAAAACGCCTGCCTCAGGCATTCGGCAGCGCGACTATCCGCCGCCTGCAACTGCATTCTCAATGCCTGCTGCCAAACAGACTCATCAGGGGATGCTGGATAGTGGATGCTCAAACAATCAGAGATATCTGCCTGCTGTATGCTCATCCCTGCGTCTGACTGCGTGTCGCGGAACAGATCCTCAAACGGATCCTCTTCCTCTGCTTGTTCCGGCAGCATAGACGGTCTGGGCGAAGACGGTGCTGAGGATTTAAACCGCTTTCGCTCAGCAGGCTCCCACCCGCTCATCACAGCTGATTCTGTCTCTGCGGGAACAAGATCTAGCGCCTCCTGCAGTGGTGCTTGATCGAGAGACTTCAGGATCAGCCCAAGACTGAGCATCACCACCGCCGCGGTGGCTAGCCCACCCATGAGCAACGGGCGTCTGTGTCTGGCCACCACTCGATGCGCATGTGCACGAATCATTCGGTCGAGCTGTTCTGGCGGCTCCTCCCGACTGCCTGCACGATAGAGCTGCGAGATCCGTGCATCGTGCCACTCTTCATTATGCGTACTCATCGCACCCCTCCAGGCCGGCGCGTAACCGACGCAGAGCGTAGCGCAGCCGACTCTTCACTGTCTCCCGACCGGTTCCAGTGACTATGGCGATCTGCTGCAGGCTTAGCCCCGCCTCCTCTTTCAGCAGAAAGGCGCTGCGCTGCGTCTCACTCAGCCCTCCCAACAACGTGAACAGGCGCTCCACGCATTGGCGGATCAACAGCCAGCCGTCAGGCCAGCGCTGATCGAGCGTTACCACTTCATCTGTCGACTCAAACGACTCAGCGGGCCGCCGGCTGCGCCAATGATCGACCAAGCGATTGTGGGCGATGCGATAGAACCAGGGACTAAACCCCTGCTCGCTGCGCCACTGATTACGGGCATCGATCACCCGCAGCCAGATATCCTGATAGAGCTCTTCACTGCTGGATGCATCTCCGCCCTGTCGTTGCAGATAGCGAAACAGTGGTCTGCGATAGCGAGCATAGAGCGCGTCGAAGGCTGCTGTATCTCCGGCGCAGTAGCGCTGCATCAGGTTTTCATCGCTGGGATCCTGCATCATTCCGTCTAATTCTTGCCATTAAGGAACCTGATATAGGGCGGCCCGCGGCCGCCGCATGTAATAGCCTGTCTTTACGAATGATGTCGGGCACGGCCCAACCTATGCGTAGACATGCGGGCAATGCCTGCTCATTGTACGACGGCTGTCTGTTCAAAGTTGGCCTGCGGTTTCATAGGTGACAAATCCCGCGCCAGACCGAGCAAACGGACAAATTCTACACGCTCTCCATCCGGGTCATTACCACGGGCACCCCGCGCCAGTTCAATCATTTCATCGTACCCCATATCCTTGAGGTATTTCCCGCCACGTAACGACTGACCGAAGGCGGCAACAGCGGCAGCGAAGCGGAAGTCGTCACTGCTGCTGGAGAGATCCTGGACGATCTGGCTGGCCAGGATTGGTGTCTCGATCAGCTCGCTCTCTGTCTCGCCTGGATGTTTGAAACGCAACTTCAGGAAGGCCAGCTCATCACTCTTACCGACGCTGCTTACCTGCCCCTGTGCATAGCGGAGCGGTTCAATCCGCTGCCCAGTGCTCCCGCTCAGGCTGATCTCATACAGCGCGCTGATCGAGTGGCCGGCACCGATCTCCCCAGCATCGACCTTATCATTATTGAAATCCTCCCGGGCCAGCAGACGGTTTTCATAGTCCAGAGAACAACTGAGCAAGGCAATCCCCGATCCGTCCAGCTCTAGGAGGCAGTCGGATTATGGGGGGTCGTAGCGAGGGAGAGGGAGAGGGAGAGGGAGAGGGAGAGGGAGAGGAAGAGGAAGAGGAAGAGGAAGAGCAGTAGATTCATCCATAATCCGACTGCCTCCTAGAACGACATCCGGCGCGACAAATTCTCACGATCTACCGTATTTTTGCGTCCAGACCGATCGTGCGCAGGCTCATTGATGCTCTCAGCCCATGTCGTGAAAGACCCGCTCCCGTGCCGCGGTACTCACCGCCACCACCGCCGGGTGTTTGAGCCGCCGTTCCGGTGAGATGGCGTAGAAGCGCTCACGCACCACGTCGGTGCGGCCGAGCGGCACTACGTGATACTGCCGCTCCACTTCGTGCTCAATTGCTTGCGGGACACAGAACACCCCGACTCCAGCCTGACCGAAGGCCTTGAGTAGGGCACTGTCGTCGAATTCGCCGACTACCACCGGCTGTATGCCGAGTTCATCCATCCACTGGGTGAGGGCACCGCGCACGGCGCTGGCTCGGGACGGTAGCAGTATCGGGGCGCTGTCCAGAGAGCAGGGAAAACCGGGGCCGTAACGGCTGGCGAGTTCCCTGGCCGCGAAAAAAGTCATACCGGATTCGCCCAGCAGGTGGTTGAAGGCACGCACGTTCATGGTCGGCCCCAGCGGACTGTCGGCCAGCACCAGATCCAGCTTGTGTACGGCCAGATCTGCCAACAGTTGCTCCAACTTGCCCTCCTGGCAGACGATGCGCACCGGTTCGGGAAGCTGGTAGGCCGGTGCTAGCAGCTCGTAGGCAATCAGCTTGGGCACTACGTCAACGATACCGACGGTGAACTGCACCGGTCGGCCGGTCGGTTGGCCACGCAGCACTTCGCCCAACTCTGCCCCCAGGGCGAATATCTCCTCTGCGTAACTCTGCACCAGTCGGCCGGTCTCGGTGAGTACCAAGTTGCGACCGCTGCGCGAGAATAGTAGCGTACCCACAGCTTCTTCGAGCTGGCGTAACTGGCCGCTGATGGTCTGCGGTGTCAAGTTCAGCAGTTCGCTGGCCCGAACCACGCCGCCTTCGCGGGCGACGATCCAGAAGTAGTGCAAATGTTTGTAGTTCAGGTGTTTCACGGCATCGATAAAACAGTTCGTTAAATTCGAAGTATAAGTCAGAAACAAACGAATATTATTGATTATTGTTACCTCCTAGACTGCTCTCCAGCCGCGCGAACCGCGATCAATATTTAACTGCCGGGGAGTGTTCTATATGCACATCGAAATCCAATCACGGGATCAGCCCCTCGACACCGCGCTGCGCGCGCACATCGAACGTCGGCTCGGCTTTGCACTCGGCCGATTCTCGAATCGGATCAACCGGGTCGAGGTGACCCTGAGTAATCTCAATGGTCCGCGTGGCGGTGTTGATCAGCACTGTCAGATCCGCGTGGCGGCCGGGCGGCTGCCGACTCTGGTGGTGGAGGAGACCGCGGCCGAGCTGGGGGCGGCCATCGACCGTGCCGTCGATCGCTGTGGACGCAACCTGGCGCGCCAGGTCAGCCGTGAACGCAATTTTTCCCGTGATGCATGGCCGGTTGGCGATGCGTCATCCATCTGAACTGCTGTTTGAACCCAATTCTTAAACCCCTCAGGAGAGATCGCTATGAGTCGATTCGCTACCGCTGTCGCCCGACCGCAAGGCGCGGTCCTGGCGACCAACAAGGTCATCCGCAACACCTACATGCTACTGTCGATGACCCTGGTGTTCAGTGCCGCCACCGCCGGCGTTTCGGTGCTGTTCAATCTGCCCCATCCGGGATTCATCATCACCTTGGTCGGCTACTTCGGCCTGCTGTTCCTGACCAGCAAGTTCCGCGACAGCGCCCTGGGGCTGGTCTGCGTCTTTGCCCTGACTGGTTTCATGGGGATCACTCTCGGGCCAATCATCAACACCTATCTCGGGTTACCCAACGGTCCTGAACTGGTCATGACCGCACTCGGTTCGACCGGCGCCATCTTTCTCGGCCTGTCCGGGTATGCGTTGACCAGCCGCAAAGATTTCAGCTTCATGGGCGGCTTTCTGATGGCCGGCATCCTGGTTGCCTTTCTGGCTGGTCTCGGTGCCATGCTGTTTGAGCTGCCGGGGCTGTCGCTCGCCGTCTCGGCGCTGTTCGTGCTGCTGATGTCCGGGCTGATCCTGTGGGAGACCAGCAACATCATCCACGGCGGTGAGACCAACTACATCATGGCGACCGTCACCCTCTATGTCTCCATCTACAACCTGTTCACCAGCCTGCTGCATCTGCTAGGGGCGTTCGGCGGTGACGAATAGACCAGCTGCCGAAGCACGGAGGAGCACCATGCAACGTCCCAAGCTTCCGTTGCTGCCCCGTCGCGGGCGCGTCTTCCAGGCCCCCTGGGAGCGCGCCTTCGATCGGGTCATCACCCCCTTCGAGGCGTTTATCCACCGCCAGACCACCAGCGGACTGCTGCTCATGGGGGCCGCGCTGTTGGCCCTGGTGGCGGCCAACAGTCCCTGGGCGGGAAGCTATCAGCACCTTATCCATACGGTCATAGGTGTCGACGTGGGTGGCTGGCGGTTGGAGAAATCGTTGCAGCACTGGATCAACGATGGGTTGATGGTGCTGTTCTTTTTCGTCGTCGGCCTGGAACTGAAACGGGAGGTGCTGGTCGGCGAACTGGCCGAATTGCGCCAGGCGGTGTTGCCCATATTTGCCGCCATCGGTGGCATGCTGGTGCCGGCATTGATCTACTTCGCCCTCAACCCCGAGGGTGACGCCGCCCGCGGATGGGGCATCCCCATGGCCACCGATATCGCTTTCGCCATCGGTGTGCTGGTGCTGCTCGGCCGCCGGATACCCAAGGCGTTGATCACCTTCCTGGTGGCGCTGGCCATCGCCGACGATCTGGGCGCCGTGGTGGTGATCGCGCTCTTCTACACCGACACGCTGGTCTGGGAGGCCCTGATCGCCGCGGCCGCGCTCTTGGCGCTCCTGGTGGTCCTCAACCGTGCCGGTGTGCGCCGCACCAGCCCCTACCTGTTGGTCGGGGTGCTACTCTGGCTGGCGCTGCTCAAGTCCGGTGTCCACGCCACACTCGCCGGGGTATTCACGGCGCTGACCATCCCGGCATTCCCGAAATACGATCCAGTCCGGTTCAGCGACTCGGTACGGGAGTTGATCGGTCGTTTTGACGCCAGCTACCGACCGGGTGAGAACATCATGACCAACGTACAGATGCGGGCCATAGTCCAGGCGCTGGAGAACGGTGTGCGCCGGGTGGAGACGCCGCTACAGCGCCTTGAGCACGAACTGCACCTGCCGGTAGCGCTGCTGGTGATCCCGCTGTTTGCGCTGGCCAATGCCGGCATCCCCCTGGATCTGGCCGGCATGACCACCACCCTGACCCATCCGGTCACCCTCGGCGTGATGTTGGGGCTGGTGTTGGGCAAATTCCTGGGCATCGCCGGGATGAGCTGGCTGGCGATCCGGCTTGGTGTCGGCAGCCTGCCGGCCGGGACCCGCTTCAGCCAGATCGTCGGTGTGGGGCTGTTGGGCGGGATCGGGTTCACGATGTCCCTGTTCATCGCCGAGCTAGGTTTTGTCGGTCAACCGCAAGCATTGCTGATGGCTAAGACCGGCATCTTGGCCGCATCGGTGGTCGCCGGTGTGGCAGGCTGCGCCTGGCTGTGGTGGGTGAGTCATCGGGTTGCCACGCTGCAGGGCGAGCCGGCGAGTGACGCGACGGTGGCCGGTGTGCGCACCGGCCATGCCAACAGGTAGAGATATCCAGCAACAAAAAACAGCATCAGGGCGGCCACGAGCAATGTCTGGTAGTCGGTCTCCCTGGGGGCGACCCGCTCCAGCTTCTGCCCCTGGACGATCGGTTGGGCCGGCTGCGGGGCCGGTGCGGCCGGTTGCGGTTCGCTGGTCGCCGCTGTAGCGAAGCCGTAGCCAAGCTGCCCAGCTCTCCACATAGTTGGCAAAATCTTCGTTCTCGGTGACCACGTCAAAGCGGGCGGCGAGTTCGCGGTAGGTCTCGATGAGCTTCTCGATCGCCACCTCGTCGGCCGCCCAGTAGCCCTCTTGCGGATGGCTTCGAGCATGCGTTCGGTAATCTGCGCCAGAGCGTGGACGTTGCTAGCCTCGAACCTCTCGCGCATATGGAGCTGGTATTTGTCCTCCACGTAGATCTCGTAGAAAGCCTGCCACTGGTCGTTACGTACGGCATTAAGGTCGACCACCTGCGAACATAAAGCGCGTCGAAGGCTGCTGTATCTCCGGCGCAGTAGCGCTGCATCAGGTTTTCATCGCTGGGATCCTGCATCATTCCGTCTAATTCTTGCCATTAAGGAACCTGATATAGGGCGGCCCGCGGCCGCCGCATGTAATAGCCTGTCTTTACGAATGATGTCGGGCACGGCCCAACCTATGCGTAGACATGCGGGCAATGCCTGCTCATTGTACGACGGCTGTCTGTTCAAAGTTGGCCTGCGGTTTCATAGGTGACAAATCCCGCGCCAGACCGAGCAAACGGACAAATTCTACACGCTCTCCATCCGGGTCATTACCACGGGCACCCCGCGCCAGTTCAATCATTTCATCGTACCCCATATCCTTGAGGTATTTCCCGCCACGTAACGACTGACCGAAGGCGGCAACAGCGGCAGCGAAGCGGAAGTCGTCACTGCTGCTGGAGAGATCCTGGACGATCTGGCTGGCCAGGATTGGTGTCTCGATCAGCTCGCTCTCTGTCTCGCCTGGATGTTTGAAACGCAACTTCAGGAAGGCCAGCTCATCACTCTTACCGACGCTGCTTACCTGCCCCTGTGCATAGCGGAGCGGTTCAATCCGCTGCCCAGTGCTCCCGCTCAGGCTGATCTCATACAGCGCGCTGATCGAGTGGCCGGCACCGATCTCCCCAGCATCGACCTTATCATTATTGAAATCCTCCCGGGCCAGCAGACGGTTTTCATAGCCCACGAGGCGATATTCGGTGACATATTCCGGGTTGAATTCAATCTGAATCTTCACATCCTTGGCCACCGTCTGCAGGGTGGCACCCAGCTCTCTCACCAACACCTTGCGCGCCTCCATCAGGCTGTCGATGTAGGCGTAGTTACCATCGCCCTGATCGGCGAGTTGCTCCATCAGATGGTCGTTGTAGTTGCCACCGCCAAAGCCGAGGGTGGTGAGGGCGATGCCTGCCTGGCGCTGCTGCTTGATCAGGTCGATCAACGCCTGATGGTTGACCGTGCCGACGTTGAAGTCACCGTCGGTGGCCAGGATGACCCGGTTGATGCCGCCCTCAATAAACGCCTCACGGGCCTTCGCGTAGGCGAGCCGGATCCCCGCACCACCGTTGGTTGAGCCGCCCGCACTGAGTTGCTGTAGGGCCTGTTCGATGGTCGCCCTCTTGTTGCCTGGGGTAGGCTCTAACACCACCCCAGAGGCCCCGGCATAGACCACCAGACTGACCCGGTCATCCGCATCCAGACTGCGACTGAGCAGACGCAGCGAGCGCTTCAGCAGCGGCAGTTTGTCGGGCGAGTGCATGGAACCAGAGACATCCACCAGAAACACCAGATTGGCGGGGGGCATTTCGGACTGCCTGGGCTGCCAAGCTTTGATGCCGATACGCAGAAGCTTTGTCTCCGGGTTCCAGGGGTTGGCAGCAACCTCGGTGGTAATACCAAACGGGGTGTCACGCTGTTCCGCTGCCATATCCTCATAATTGAAGTAGTTGATCATCTCCTCCACCCGCACCGCGTCCATCGGTGGCAGGCGCCCCTCGTTGAGGATGCGCCGCAAATTGGCATAGGAGGCGCTGTCCACGTCGATGCTGAAGGTAGAGACCGGGAACTCCGCCGCCCGTTTCAGGGGGTTGTCTTTGAAGTGGGCATAGTTTTCCCGATCAAGCGGTTCCGAGGGCGGACGGACGCTGGCATTGATGCCTGCGACCGGCTGGGCCATCAGCTTCATCTCATAGCGCCTCTTTGCCGGATCGGGCAGAAGCTGCTGAGGTTGATCCGCCATCACTTCCTCCATCTCGACCAGCGAGGGATGAACGGCAGTACTTTGGGGGCGTGAGGCCCGTTCTGAATTATGGATAGTGCAGGCCGCCAGCAATGAGAGGCTGAACACGGCAACGATGGGTTTGAGTTTCATGGCTTTCTCCTTACCTGTTTTGATTAGATCCATCCGTTAATACGGATCAGCTGGGGAGATGGGGTTAAATCGACCTCATTGATCCCTCAGCACTATCTCATAGGTGAAAAACAGCCAGAGGAACCCTGAAATCCCGGCAAGAAAAGAGGCAAAAATCATCCCGGTTTTGGCCATCAAAAAATCCTAAGCATGGAGGGTAAAGCAGTGAGCGCCGCAATCGCACACAGCATGAGCAGTACACCACTGGTGGTCTGGCGATGAATAAATGCATCGAGGGGTGTTAACACAGGGTCAAAGGCCTTTTCCCATGGAGCGACATACTCTTTTTCGATCAGTTTTTTCATCAAAAAACATCAGATGTGGATAACACTGGAAGTCCATCAGACTTGGTTTTGCACCTCAACGTGATCAGCAAATCCGGCACCTGCTTCCGTGTAGATGTTAAACACAGCGGTTGCACCGGACTGGCGTAATTCCTCCTCATCATCCGGATACCTTGCCGTCGCGGCAATACGTCCGGGGAAAGAGATCTCCCGCAGCTGTTCCAGGGCATCCAGGTTGGCTGCCAGATTTGGCAGCGCCAGCATGACGAGTTCGATACTGTGGTCTTGCTCTATCTTGTCCCAGAAGTCCGCATCGCTCGGGTCACCATGCAGAACATTGCGTCCCACCGACTGGTGTCTTTTGGTCAACTCGGCATCAAAGTCGATGCCAACTACAGTCTCACCATGCAGTGCACGCATCTTGTCGTAAGCACCGCTGCCAACTCTGCCCATGCCAAAGATAGCGATGGTTGCACCGAGCGTATCCAACAGCATGTCATCCGGAAGCCTCTCTTTGCGTTGAAACCTCATCCAGAAACTTCTGAATTGACCGTAAATTTTGTTATCTATGCTGTTTAATGGCGCTGCTAAAACATAGGAGAGGGAGAGTGCGATAGCGATAACGACCAACCACTCGCTATCCAGCCAACCATTGGTTACGCCAATCGCGGCAACGATCAAGCCGAATTCACTGTAGTTGGTCAGGCTCAGTGTCGCTAACAAGGAAGTCCGTGCCCGCAGTTTGAAACGGGTCATCAGAGCAAAAAAGAGCGCTGATTTAGCGAAGACAAAGGGTACAAGCAAGCCACCGATAATCAACGCCTCCAGCGAGAGCTGGCCTGACATGCCGATAGCGAGGAAGAAGCCCAGCAGGAACAGGTCCTTGAAACCCAGCATCGACTTGGCCATTTCCTTTGACTTGGGGTGGGTAGAGATCAACACCCCCATGACGAGCGCCCCCAGATCGTCCTTCACTCCAACCAGCTCAAAGAGTTCGGCTCCGCCCAGGGCCAGAACCAGGCCGTACAGAATCAACAGTTCACCATGGCCGGTTTTTTGCAGCAGATGGTGTAACAGTGGTCGTAACGGAATAAGTAGAAACAGCAGTAGCGCCCAGAGTGAAGGGAACTTCCCTGCCGATGCTGCCAGAAAGATGACCGCAGCCAGGTCCTGCATAACCAGGATGCCGATAGCGATCCGTCCATGCAGGGACTTAATCTCCCCTTTCTCTTCCAGCGACTTGACCACAAAAACGGTGCTGGAGAAGCTCAATGCAAAGGCAAGCATCAGCGAAAGCTTGAGATCCAGGCCGGAGAAGAGTGGCGCACTCATCAAGGCCAGACTAAATATAACCGCGCCAAAGAGGGCAATGATGATTGAGATATGCAGCACCGTCACTAACCAGACCTGCGGCCTTATCAATACCTTCAGGTTCAGCTTCAGGCCAACGGTGAACAGCAGCAGAGTGATGCCCAGATCAGCAAGCTTTTCCAGCATCTCTCCGCTTGCGATACCCAGATAATTGAGCACGAAACCGGTTGCCAGGAAACCCACCAACGGCGGCAGACCAATCAGTCTTGCCAGGAAGCCTAGAAAAAAAGCCAGGGATATCCAGGCAACATCTCCCAGCGCGATAGCGACCCATTCAAAATCCATGGATTATCCCAGAAAGAACAGTTGGACAGGTTTATCCCAAGGGCACTTGCTGCAGAGCGCAGAGGGCGGTGTTGCTACAGCTAAACCGATCGCTTCAGCATCAGTTCCCGGATCAGGCCAATCGCGCGGGTCGGATTGAGTCTTTTGGGACAGACATCGACACAATTCATGATGGTGTGGCAGCGAAACAACTTGTAGGGGCCTTCGAGCCCATCGAGCCGATCGACCTCCGCTTGGTCGCGGCTGTCGGCAAGAAAGCGCCAGGACTGTAGCAGTGCTGCCGGGCCGAGGAATTTATCGGGATTCCACCAGAACGAGGGGCAGGCGGTGGAGCAGCAACCGCAGAGGATGCATTCGTAGAGCCCGTCGAGCCGCTCGCGCTCTGCAGGCGACTGCAGCACCTCCACTTCCGGTATCGGCTCGTTGCGGATCAGGTAGGGCTTGACCATGCGGTACTGCTTGTAGAAGGCCGCCATATCCACCACTAGGTCACGGATCACCGGCATGCCCGGGAAGGGGCGCACCTCCACTGGCTCCTTCAGCCCGGTCAGCGGGGTGATGCAAGCCAGACCGTTGCGGCCGTTGATGTTCATGCCGTCGGAACCGCACACCCCTTCGCCGCAGGAGTGGCGGAAGGTCAGAGACTCATCCTCTGCCTTGAGCCGCAGCAGTGCATCGCGCAGCATCATGCCCGGAGCGACCTCCTCCAGCTGGTACTCCTGCATGTAGGGGGCCTGATCCTGCTCCGGGTTGTAGCGGTAGATTCTGAATCGCATGCTCGAAAGCCCCTCTTCAGTAGACACGCGGCTTCGGCGGAAAGCTCTCCACCGATAGGGGTTTGGTTCGGACCGGCTTGAACTCAAGCTGGTCATCCTGCAGGAAGTAGAGGCTGTGCTTCAGCCAGTTGGTATCGTCCCGCTCCGGGTAGTCAACCCGGGAGTGGGCGCCGCGGCTCTCCTGGCGCGCCTCGGCCGCCATCATGGTGGCCATCGCGATATCCATCAGATTCTCCAGCTCCAGCGCCTCCACCCGGGCGGTGTTAAAAACCTTGCTGCTGTCGTGCAGTCGCACCTCGGCCATACGCCTGCGCAGCTGTTGCAGCGCCTCGATCCCTTCGTGCATCACCTGTTCGGTCCTGAACACACCGCAGTGGCTCTCCATCACCCGTTTGAGATCGCTGCTGAGCTGGTCGACACGCTCACCATCACCCGCCTGGTCCCAGCGTTGCAGCCGTGCCATCGCTGCTTCCAGACTGCTCTCGCTCATCGGGCGGTGGAAACGGTTCTGTTTCAGATAGTCGATGATGCGGTTGCCGGCGGCGCGGCCAAACACCAGGATATCGAGCAGCGAGTTGCCGCCCAGCCGGTTGGCGCCGTGAATCGAGACACAGGCGCACTCTCCCGCGGCATAGAGCCCGGGGATCGCCTCCTCCGGCCCCTCCCCTACCGGCACCACCACCTCGCCGAAGCGGTTGCTGGGGATGCCGCCCATCACATAGTGGGCGGTGGGAAACACCGGGATCGGTTCAGAGGCGGGGTCAATGTGCAGGAAGGTACGGCAGGTGTCGCGAATGCCCGGCAGCCGCTTCGCCACCACTGCCTCTCCCAGATGGTCGACTTTGAGCAGCACATGATCCTTGTCCGGCCCGCAGCCGCGTCCCTCGCGGATCTCAGTGGCGATGGAGCGGCTGACCACGTCACGACTCGCCAGGTCCCTGGCGCTGGGAGCATAGCGCTCCATGAAACGCTCACCCTCGGCGTTGATCAGATAACCGCCCTCGCCGCGCGCGCCCTCGGTGATCAACATTCCCTTGCCGGCAATGCCGGTGGGATGGAACTGGAAAAACTCCATATCCTGCAGCGGGATGCCGGCACGCAACGCCATCGCCATGCCGTCGCCGGTGTTGATGTGGGCGTTGGTGTTGGTGCGGAACAGCTGACCGCAGCCGCCAGTGGCGATCAAGGTGGTCTTGGCCTCGATCAGCAGCGGCTCGCCACTGGCGATGTCGAGCACCAGCGCACCGAGGATCACCCCCTCATCGTCGCGGATCAGATCGATGGCGAAGTACTCATCGAAAAAGTGGGTCTTGGCGCGAATATTCTGTTGGTAGAGGCTATGCAGGATGGCGTGGCCGGTACGATCAGCGGCGGCACAGGTGCGCGAGGCTTGAGCCCCACCGAAGTTCTGACTCTGGCCACCGAAGGCGCGCTGGTAAATGCGGCCGTTATCAAGCCGCGAAAAGGGCACGCCAAAGTGCTCCAGCTCATAGACGATATTGGAGGCGGCGCGGCACATATATTCGATGGCATCCTGGTCGCCCAAGTAGTCGCTGCCCTTCACCGTGTCGTACATGTGCCAGTGCCAGTTGTCCGCCGAGACATTGGCCAGGGCGGCATTGACTCCACCCTGGGCGGCAACGGTATGGGAGCGGGTCGGAAAGACCTTCGAGACCACCGCCACCCGCGCCTCGGCCTCCGCCAGCTGCAGCGCGGCGCGCAAGCCTGCGCCGCCAGCCCCCAGGATCAACGAATCAAAGTGTCGGCGCTGCAGTGACATGGCATCTCCTTAGGTTAAGCGGTGACCACAAGCAGTATGCGCAATACCCAGAAGCCCCAGGCGATCAGCATCACCGCAACACCAGTGAGCATCGCCAGCCTAAGCAGGTAGGGGTGGACATAGTCAAGCACCACATCGCGGACCCCGACCCAGGCGTGCACCAGCAGCGCCAGCGCGAACAACAGGATCGAGCTATTGACCCAGGGACTGGCAAGAAACACATGCCACTCGGCATAGGATTGGGGCGGCATGACGATAAAGTAGAGAAGCAAAAGCGGTGTGTAGAGCCCCAGATAAACCGCACTAATCCGCTGAAACAGCCAGGCTTGCAGCCCCGGCATCTGACGACTCATAGTAATACCCCCAGCAACAGTGCAGCGAACAGCCCGCTAATCAGCACCAGCCGGGCCCAGGCCCGCGCCTGCTGCCGCGCCACGCCGATCTCCATATCGATCAGCAGGAAGCGAATCCCCGCCAGCAGATGGTGCAGCAGGATCCACAAAAGCAAATAAAGCAGGAGTTGCGAGAACGGGTGGCGAAACAGTTCAAGCGCCTGGGCAAAGCCCTCCTCACCACTCGCCGAGAGACTCAGCAGTTTTACCAGCAAGGGAATGGAGAGAAACATCAGCACCCCGGTCAGCCGATGCAAGATCGACACCACGGCGGTGATCGGCATATGAATCTGCAGGAGATTGAGAAAAACCGGTCGTTTGTTGTTATCGACCATTCGCTCTGTTTTTTTGGATCTAGCCAAGGATTGGACCAAGTATAGTCAACAGACCAAAAATGGGTGGCAAACCCATAGCCTATCTCGCCCGCACTGAAGCCAACGCTGTCATGTTCAACAGCCCTCGCACGGTGATCGATGGGGTGACGATGTGGGCCGAGCCCGCCGCCCCGACCAACACCGGACCGATGGTGATGCCATCACCCAGCACCTTGAGCATGTTGAAGGCGATATTGGCAGCATCCTGATTCGGCATCACCAGCAGATTGGCCGCCCCTGCCAACCCGGAGTCAGGGAAACGCAGAGTGCGCAGGGTGGCATCCAGCGCCAGATCCGCATGCATCTCGCCATCGATCTCCAGCTCCGGCAGATTTGTGCGGACGATCTTCAACGCCTGCTGCATCTTGCGTGAGGAGCGCGAATCGTGACTGCCGAAGTTGGAGTGGGAGAGCAGTGCAGCCTTGGGTTCAACACCAAACCAACGCACCTCGTCGGCGCAGAGTCGCACGATCTCGGCAATATCCTCCGCCTCAGGTTCCTCCTGCACATAGCTATCTGTGATAAACAAGGTGGCGGAGTCGAGCACCAACACGCTCATGGAGGTGAGTTTTTTCACCCCATCGGCGGGGCCGATAATGTCCTGAATCTTCTCCAGATGGTGACGATAGCGCCCCACCAGACCGCAGATCAGCGCATCTGCATCTCCCTCCAGCAGCAACATCGCGGCAAGCACGCTGGAGTTGGTCCGCAACAGCTGGCGCGCCTCGGTGGGCGAACAGCCCTTGCGCGCCATAATCTGGAACAGCCGCTTGCAGTAATCTGGGTAGCGGGGGTGATCTTGCGGGTCGACCAGCTGCAGATCCCGGCCGATCTCGAGCGCCAACCCCAGCTCACGAATACGCCGTTCCACCACCGCACGACGGCCGATCAGAATCGGCCGGGCGATGCCCTGCTCCACCACCTGGGGGATCAGCTGCAGCACTTTCGGCTCTTCGCCTTCGGCATAGACCACCCGCCTCGGCTCACTGCGGGCCGCATCGAACACCGGCTTCATGGTCATGCCAGTGCGGAACACCTGCTGCTGCAACCCCTCCCGATAGGCCTGCAGATCAGCGATCGGGCGCTGTGCCACACCGCTCTCCATCGCCGCCTCGGCCACCGCCGGGGCGATATGCTCTATCAGCCGTGGATCGAAGGGTTTAGGAATCAGGTAGTCCGGACCAAACTGCAGCTGCTGACCGCCATAGGCCGACTGCACCACATCCGAGGCCTGTACCTGGGCCAGTCCGGCGATCGCCCGCACACAGGCCAACTTCATCACGGTATTGATCTCGCTGGCACCGCAGTCGAGGGTGCCGCGAAACAGGAAGGGAAAGCAGAGGACATTGTTAACCTGATTCGGATAGTCGGAACGGCCGGTGGCAATCAGCGCATCGGGGCGCACCGCCCTGGCCTCATCGGGCATGATCTCCGGCACCGGATTGGCCAGCGCCAAGATGATCGGCCGCTCCGCCATCTGCTGCAAAAACTGCGGCTTCAGTACCCCACCGGCAGAAAGGCCGAGAAAGATATCGGCTCCCGGCATCACCTCTTTCAGGGTACGCGCGCCAGTGTCAATGGCGTAACGAGCCTTGTAGGGGTCCATCTCCTCCTGCCGTCCCTGATAAACCACCCCGGCGATGTCAGTCACCACGATGTTGGCCTTATTCATCCCCAGGCCCACCAGCAGATCGAGGCAGGCCAGCGCTGCCGCGCCGGCGCCTGAGGCCACCAACCGCACCTGCCCGATATCCTTGCCCACCAGCTGCAGGGCATTGAGGATCGCCGCGCTAACCACGATCGCGGTGCCATGCTGGTCGTCGTGGAAGACCGGGATCTTCATGCGCTGCTTCAACCCCTCCTCAATGATGAAGCAGTCAGGGGCCTTGATATCCTCCAGGTTGATGCCGCCGAAGGTCGGTTCCAGGCCGGCGACGATCTCGATGAAACGCGCGGGATCGGTCTCATCTACCTCAATATCAAACACATCGATATCAGCAAACTTCTTGAACAGCACCGCCTTGCCTTCCATCACTGGCTTCGAGGCGAGCCCGCCGATGGCGCCCAGCCCCAGCACTGCGGTGCCATTGGTGACCACCGCCACCAGATTGCCGCGGGCGGTGTAGTCGGCGGCCTTTGCAGGGTCGGCGGCGATCTCCCGGCAGGGCTCGGCTACCCCCGGCGAGTAGGCCAGCGAAAGGTCCAGCTGGTTGGCAAGTGGCTTGGTCGCCTTGATCTCGAGCTTTCCAGGGCGGGGGTAACAGTGGTAACGCAGCGCACTGTTGAGGCTGTCCTCTGACATGGGGTGGTCCTTGCTGTTTTCTGAAGCCGTTGGGGCATGGGGCGGATTGCGATTATCTGTCCCACAGGATAGCAGTCAGATCATAGAAAAAAGTGCAACTTTTCCCACCTCTATTGCGGGGAAATTGAGTACCCCAAGCCCCCATTTCCTCAGTAACGGATGGTTTATCTGGCGTCCACCTTCAGGTGTCATTGGGGCCTCAAAAAGATTGCAGCGCCACAGCCAATAGTGCGTTGAATCACCCAGAATTACCGCTGGCAACGCATCACTCTGGTTGTCACCTATTCAGATTAAAAAGGGAAAACACCATGTCAGACAAGGCCACCCTCACCCTTGACGGGGAGCAGTATGATCTGCCTCTGGTGATAGGTTCAGAAGATGAACCGGCCATCGATATCAGCAGCCTGCGCGCCCGCACCGGATACATCACCCTCGACCCAGGCTACGCCAACACCGGCAGTTGCCAGAGTTCGATCACCTATATCGATGGCGAGAAGGGCATTCTGCGCTACCGGGGCATCCCCATCGAGCAGTTTGCCAACGGCCCGAACTTTATTGAGGTGGTCTGGCTACTGATCTGCGGCCATCTGCCGACCACCGAGGAATACACTGACTTTGCCCGAGATCTTACCCTCCACGCCAACCTCGACGAGGGCATGAAGAGCCACTTCGATAGCTTCCCCCGCACGGCCCCGCCGATGGCGGTGCTCTCCTCCATGATCAACACCCTCTCCTGCTTCCACCCTGAGCTTCTGGAGCTAGAGGACACCGAGCAGTTCCGCATGGCGGCGGCTCGGTTGATCAGCAAGATCCGAACCATTGCCGCCTACGCCTATCGCCATTCAACCGGCCAGCCTTACATCTACCCCGATCCACACCAGCGCTATGTGCATAATTTTCTGCACATGATGTTTTCCCAGCCCTACGACCAGTATGTCTGCGACGATCTGGTGCGTGACGCACTCAATCTGATCCTGATCCTGCATGCCGATCACGAACAGAACTGCTCTACCTCAACAGTGCGTATGGTCGCCTCCAGCGGTGCCAACCTGTTCACCTCCTGCTCTGCCGGCGTCGGCGCACTCTGGGGCCCACTGCACGGCGGTGCCAACGTGGCGGTCATGAACATGCTGGAGGAGATCCACAAAGGCAACATGACCCCGGAGGCGTATGTAAATCTCGCCAAGGATAAGGAGAGCGGCGTGCGCCTGATGGGGTTTGGCCACCGGGTCTACAAGGATTTCGATCCACGCGCCAAGGTGCTCAGGGAGGTGGCGGAACGGTTGTTCTCCCAGCCAGGAAAGAAGGATCCACTGCTCGATATTGCTCGTAAACTCGAGGAGATAGCCCTGCAGGATCCCTACTTCATCGAGCGTAAACTCTATCCCAATGTAGACTTCTACAGCGGTATCATCCTGCGCACCATCGGCATCCCTACCAGCATGTTTACAGTAATATTTGCGATGGGGCGTCTGCCGGGCTGGATCGCCCACTGGTGGGAGCAACGGCGCGACGCCAACAGCCGCATCTCACGTCCACGGCAGATCTATACCGGGAATGGCCTGACCGACTATGTGGAGATGCCCAGTCGCAAAATCTGACCTATCAGATTAGGAGCGCCGCAAACGGCGCTCTTAGTCGCTTCATGATGTTGCCCTAGGAAGCAGATAGCGCCCCCACGGGAGTGCTAAGCGGACCTTTGATGGAGGCAACAAACTCTTTCAGCGCCTTGAAGGTCTCCTCCGGCAAATCTTCAAGGTTATCCAGCGCAATGCCGGGGCAGGATTCAGCTGCCCAAAGTCAACAAAAGCTATGCAACACGCCGAACCTATCTAAGATTGCCATCGTTTACATGAGAACAGATAGGCTCTCACTGACTTATAACGCATGCCTCTATGCTATGCTCGGAAGACCACAGAGCCTGTTGTACGGATAAATGGCACTACTGTTCTTCTATCTCTTTCTGGCCCTCTTCGTCTCCTTCCTATGCTCCATTCTTGAAGCGGTTCTGCTTTCAATCACACCCAGCTACATCGGTTCACTGGACGACAGTACTCCGCATAAAAAACCTCTGCTGAGGCTTAAAAGCAATATCGATAACGCCATCTCATCCATCCTGACCCTCAACACCATCGCCCACACCATGGGGGCTGCCGGTGTCGGTGCCGAAGCAGCCCAAATCTTCGGTATCCAGTGGCAAAGCCTGATCGCTGTTATCCTCACACTGCTGATCCTCTACCTCTCCGAGATCATCCCAAAAACCATCGGTGCAACCTATTGGAGAGAACTGGCGAAGCCCACCACCTATATCATCGCGTTTCTCATCAAGGCGATGGCCCCGCTGTTGTGGTTGTCGGGCCAGATTACCCAGCGTATTCAGAAACCAGAGAGTAACGGCCTGACCCGGGAAGAGATCTCAGCGATGGCTGAGATCGGTGAGCAGAGCGGGATTCTGGAAGAACATGAGAGTCAGCTGATCGAGAACCTACTCTCTCTCAAGCAAGTTGCGGTTAAGGATATCCTGACACCCCGCAGCGTGGTATTCCGCCTCGACGCCGACCGCAACATCGAATCCGCACTGGAAAAGCCCGAGGTCTTCATCTATTCTCGAATCCCCGTTTACGAGAAAGATCCGGACTCAATCATCGGCATGGTCTTCGCACGAGATATCCTGAAGGCCACCTCTCTCGAAGATCAGACTCATGCCCCCTTGCGCAGCCTGATGACAGCGCTACACCAGGTGCCGAGGGAGATGCCCGTTTACTATCTGCTCGACCTGTTCATCAAGCGCCGGGAGCACCTCTTTCTGGTGCATGACGAATATCGTCAGTTTTCCGGCATCGTCACCCTCGAAGACACCATTGAAACGCTACTTGGGCGGGAGATCATGGATGAAGTGGATCAGGTAGCGGATATGCAGCAGCTCGCATTGGAAAAAGCTGCCCGCTGGAAACAGCAACAGTCCGGTCGCTAGGGCCTGTTAACCCATAAAGGGAAGGGGTAACGGCTGACTTTTCTGGCAAAACAGGCTAGTCGTACTGACGGATCGTCCATTCGCACCCTATCTGGGTTTCACCAGCATCACCACCCACCATTGTTCCGGTCAGGGTGAGAAACATGCCTGCCCTGCCATAAGCATTTCCAAGCTCCCGGGACAAGACAAACTCAGGCTCATCCCGTTTTTTGTATTTAACGGATATGACCAGGTTGCTGTCATCACTATTATCTGACGTATCCTCTTGCTGTTGCTCGGGCTGTTTGATTTCGTGAGACGACTCAGCTGCTGCCGGTTTCTCAAAAGAACTGATAAACCGGGCGCAATCCTCGATAAACCCAGACGGGAATTCAACACCCTTGTTGCCAGTCTGGCCGTCATGCGTAGGACGTTTATAAATGCAGGTCTTGTCTTGATCACAGCTGAGCCCTTTGATCTGTTCGCTATAATCGAACGCCCAAGAGGACGAAGAGAGGATTAGGGACAAGGATGCGATAAATGTGGTTGGTCTCATCTTCAGCCTTCCTGCTGGGATATCTCTGCTAGAGGCGTTCCCTCAGCCTGATCCGCCATTTTAGGTACAATTGGCCGCAAAGCTAAGAGCTGGATCAGCAATATTCCGTGTCAATCATCCCATTTTAACCCGCCCTGCAACTTGCAGGTCCACGCGCCCAGCCAGTCCGCTCAGGTGACTTTGAGCTGTAGCAGCTCTTCACCATCCTCATCGGAAAGATGCACCGCGCAGGCGATACAGGGATCGAAGCTATGGATGGTGCGCAGGATCTCCACCGGCTGTTTGGCATCGGCTAGTTGATGGTTATCCTGTAGCGCCGCCTCATAGGCACCAGCCTGACCTTGCGCATCCCGCGGTCCGGCATTCCAGGTGCTGGGAACCACCGCCTGGTAGTTGCTGATCTTACCATTTTCGATCACCACCCAGTGGCCGAGGGCACCACGCGGCGCCTCCATGAAACCAACCCCCTTACACTGGTTTGGCCAGGTGGAGGGATCCCACAGAGCCTCGTTAAAAGTTTTGGTATCACCAGCCTTGATGTTGGCGATCAGCTGGTCGTACCAGCCCTGCATGGCATCGGCCAGTATCTTGGTCTCCAGGGTCCGGGCAGCGGTGCGACCAAGGGTGGAGAAGAGCGCACGCACCGGCAGGTCCAGGGTTTTCAGGGTCATATTGACCAACTCTTGAGTCTGCTCGTGGCCCTTGGCATAGAGCATAAGCACCCGCGCCAGCGGCCCCACCTCCATCGGTTTGCCCTTCCAGCGCGGCGCTTTCATCCAGGAGTAGGCCTGCTCCACATCGAGTTGTTTGTAGGGCGGCTTGGGGCCTGTGTAGTTGAGATTAGTCTCGCCGTCGTAAGGGTGCTTGGGCTGCTCCTTGCCATCGCTGTAGTCGTACCAGGAGTGGGCCACAAACTCCTGGATCTCATCTGAGTTGTTCATGTCGAGCGGATGCACGGTGGAGATATCCCGATCGAGGATCACCCCAGCGGGGAAGAAGTAGCTGTCGGGATCGTCCATGCTGGTGCCCGGCAGATCACCGTAGCAGAGAAAGTTGCCGAGGCCCTCACCACGCTCGCCCCACTCCTTGTAGAAGCCGGCGATAGCCAGAGTGTCGGGCAGATAGACCTGATCGACGAAGCTGCGCATCTTGTCGATCACATTCTGCACCTGGGCCAACTTCTTCATGTTGATGGCTGAATCGGAGTTGAGATCGATGGGTGAAGCGGTGCCACCGACCAGGAAGTTGGGGTGCGGATTCTTGCCACCGAAGATGGTGTGCAGTTGCACCACGTCACGCTGCCAGGAGAGCGCCTCCAGATAGTGAGCCACCGCCATCAGATTGGCCTCCGGCGGCAGCTTGTAGGCGGAGTGGCCCCAGTAGGCCTTGGCGAAGATGCCGAGCTGGCCGGCTTCGACAAACCCCTTCAGCTTCTTCCGCATATCTGCGAAGTAGCCGGGGGATGCCTTCGGCCAGTTGCTCAACGACTGCGCCAGCTCCGAGGTCTTCGCCGGGTCAGCGGAGAGCGCGGAAACCACGTCCACCCAGTCGAGCGCATGTAGGTGGTAGAAGTGCATCACATGATCGTGGATGTATTGGGCACCGATCATCAAATTGCGGATCAACTGGGCGTTGGGCGGGATCGGGTAGTTCAGTGCATTCTCCACCGCGCGTACCGAGGCGATGCCATGCACCAGGGTGCAAACGCCGCAGATGCGCTGTGCATAGGCCCAGGCGTCGCGCGGATCACGCCCACGCAGGATCAACTCGATGCCGCGCACCATGGTGCCGGAGGAGTAGGCGCTGGCGATCTGATCGCCCTCCATCTGCGCCTCGATACGCAGGTGACCCTCGATGCGGGTTATGGGATCAACGACGATTCTTTCAGCCATTTTTTTCATCTCCTGCTGGTGCGGTTTCCACACACAGTTCAGACTGTCGCCTGACCTACTTATCCTCGACCAGGTGATCCGCCAGCATCTCAGTCAGACCGACCACCGGCAGCTCCATGTTGTACTCCTCGATACCATCTTCCAGCATCAGGCGGCAGTTGGCGCAGGCGGTAACCAGCCGATCCACCTGCAGCTCATCGAGCTGGCTCTTCTTTCTCTGAAACACTTTGAGACGCAAGGCATCCGCCCGCTCATTGGCGCTGACACCGCCGCCACCGCCACAACACCAGTTCATCTCTCGGTTATCATGCATCTCGACGAAGTTGGCGGCGACCTGATTGAGCAGGTTGCGCGGCTGCTCCAGCACCCCCCCTTTTCGCACGATCTGACAAGGATCGTGGAAGGTCATACGCGCTGACTCCATCCCTTCAGTCTTCAGCCGACCACTGGCACGCAATTCATCCAACAGTTCAAGGATATGCACCACCTTGAAGGGATAGGAGCGGCCGATCAGATTGGGTCCCTCCCAGCGGATCGCGGTGTAGGCGTGGCCGCACTCGGGGCTGATCACATATTTCACTTTGAGCTTCTCAGCACCGGCTACGACCCGGGAGACCAGTTCCCGGGCGATGTCGCTGGAACCGATCTGGATACCAGAGTTGGTCGCCTCGAAGGCCTCGGAGCAGAGGGTCCAGCTCAGATCCACCTGCTTGAAGATCTTCGCCAGTGCCTCGATATACTCAGGGAAGTTCATGATCTCCATGGAAGAGAGCAGCGCCATGTAATCAGCCCCCTCCACATCCACCGGGATGCTCAGACCGGTATCGGCTTCGATATGGCGAATCTGTGCCGCCAGCGCCGGAAACTTCACCCCCATCGGGCTACCGATCTTCACCGCGCGGGTGCTGGCATCTCTCATCCCCTCCGGGGCGTTGCCGGAGGCGACAAAACCCTCGCGAGCGCGGCGGATCATGTAGGCGATGTCGTTGCCAACCGGGCAGACCATGGAACAGCGCCCGCAGAGTGTGCAACTGTCGTAGATCAGCGGCTCCCACGCCTCGAGCATCGCATCGTCCACTTTTTTACCAAGGCCGATGGTGCTCTTGATGCGCCCCCAGAGTGTGAACTCCTGCTCCCAGATGAGGCGGAATGGCTCCAGCTTGTGGATAGGCGTATAGCGCGGATCGCCTGTCTCGGTGTAGAAGAGGCAGGCATCAGCACACATGCCGCAACTGACGCAGCTGCTGAAGAAGACTGCAGTCGGTGCATCCATCTGCTCACGAAAGGCGTTGAGCCCCCGTTCTAGGGTTGCCTTGCTCATGACTTCACCCCCCTGCGGCCGGCCATGGCGCCGTTGTACCAACGGGCAAACAGGATGGTGAATACGTGCATCAGCTTGGTAAAGGGAAACACCACCATCAGCAGCTCCACACTCAGAATGTGCAGCCCCAGCACCAACGGGTAGGGATCAATCAACCGGTGGAAGGCCAAGTAGCCTGTCAGCATCGGCAGAAAGGTCAACAGCCAGATCAGATAATCCTCGGTACCACTGAGAAAACGTTTTACCGGGTGGGTCAGGCGATCCACCAACATCGCCATCAGTGTCACGATGGTGATGACCGCCACTGCATCAACCAGATGATTTGGCAGGCCGGGCCACTTCAAGCCAAACACACTCTTGATCAGCTCAATGTGGGGGACAAAAAAGAGCAGGCAGATGAGGAACCCGATATGCCAGGCATAACCACCGATCACCGTGAAAGGGGAACGTCTGAAACTGCCAGGATCCGGTAGGGAGCGGCTGAAAACCGTGCGCATGCCCGGACCAAACTCACTGCCACGCGGTTCGGCAAAGTCCGGTTTTCTTCCAAGGAGAAAGATCTCCAAAAAGTGCACCACCACACCGATGACAAACACCGCCAGAGCCAGATCAAATCCCGGCCCCTTAACCCACAGAAGAAAATCGATCTGAGTGCTCATGACGATTTTTCCAGATCATCCACGCTGACTGTTTCATGTTTCGCCACTGCCTGGGCCTGCTGACTCCGATTGAGCGCGCCCGCGACCGCACCGACAGCAAGGCCGGCGGCTACCGAGTAGGCGGCATTTCTGGCGATATCGCTGTCGGGAATGGAGAGTGCCTTATAGAAGCCCCCGCCATCCCAGAAATCGGGTTCGGAGCAACCCAGACAGCCGTGTCCCGACTCCACCGGCCAGCTGGTGCCCTGATTCCACTTGGCAGTGGCGCAGGCGTTATAGGTGCTCGGACCCTTGCAGCCGAGGCGGTAGAGGCACCAGCCCTTGCGTGCGCCTTCGTCGTCAAAGGTTTCGGCAAACAATCCCTTATCGTAGAAGGGCCGACGGTAGCAACGGTCGTGGATGCTCTTGCCATAGAAGACCTTGGGGCGTCCCAGCTCATCCAACTCCGGGATCGAGCCGAAGGTCAGAAAGTGCGCCAGCACACCGGTGATCACCACCGGAATCGGCGGACAGCCTGAGACGTTGATCACCGGTTTGTCCTTGACGATCTCAGAGACCGCCACCGCTCCGGTCGGGTTGGGATCGGCATGCGGCAGACCACCAAAGGCGGCGCAACTACCCACGGCTATCACAGCGGCGGCACCGGCCACCGTCTCCTGCAACATATCGAGATTGCTGATACCGGCAATGGTGGAGTAACCAGGGTTCTTTAGCGGAATCGAGCCATCGACGACTACCAGGTATTTACCGGCATTCTCGTGCATCGCCGCTTCGCGGGCCGCCTCCGCGGCATCACCTGCCGCGGCCTGTAGTGTGTGATGGTAGTCGAGGGAGATATGGTCAAAGATGAGGTTTTCCAGGGTGGGTGCGTGGCTGCGGGTGAGGGACTCGGTACAGCCGGTGCACTCCTGGAAGGAGAGCCAGATTACCGATGGGCGTCTGGCCTTCTCCAGGGCCGCAGCAACCGCCGGCACCATCGAGGGCGGCAACGCCATCATCGAGGCTGTAGCAGTGCAAAACTTCAGAAAACCCCGCCGCGACACCCCTCTGAGCCGCAGGCTTTCGCCCAGTGTTTTTATTTCAGCCATCACACTCGCCCCTCTGTCACGCCTTCTGCCCCACCCCCTCGGCCGGAGCAGACAGCTGTTCGCTTAATCGGATTAGGGAATCGGAAATATCCATCGCCTGGGACTTGAGGATCTCGGGGATGGTGGTGATCTCGACCTGCAGGGCGATAACTTCACCCGAGGCGTTTTTGTGCTCGACGACCCAGACCCCGGCAAAGCTGCTCTCGTAGATGGTGCTGCTACCCAAGCTGTCGAGACTGGCCTCAACCTCCCCTTTTCCAAGGGTACCCAGCAGCCGCTGCTGGTCACCGGGAGCGAAGGGGATCGATCTCAGATCGATAGTGGTGGATCTGCCCTGTCGCTGCAATTCGTTGAGGGCATGGAGAATTTCATGCAGCAAGGGAACCACGTTGCCATGACTTTCCGGCAACACTCCAGGTGATTCAACTCGAACGTCGATGCCCCCTAACTGCGCCACGGTACACTCCTAAAGCGACCTTGCAACCTAAGCATATCTCCAGAATACACCCTTCATACTGACGCAGATCAGGAATTGATTAACTTCTAATCTGCCCCTCGAGTATGCCTAATACCCTTGCCAGTAACGGGGAATTCCCATCTGCTGAGTATAGTCAGAATCCGCTCAATTGCGGGTTCAACTGCGGCCTCAACCGGTGGACTCAGTCGCTCCCCCCACTCCATTGAGGCCGGCTCTATACCCACCAGGCAGCACTGCTCTGGCAATTGCTCTGAGAGCCGTGAGATATCGAGCAGATCTCCTAGGCTCACCTCATGCACACTTTGGCGGTTGCCACTGAGATAGCGATCCATCTCCAGCCCACAAAAGACGCCGATCTCACCGGGCTCGGCTTGCATACGGGCAGCATCCACCACCACCAGGCCATCAGCCCTGGCGATCGGCTCCGCCAGGGTGAAGCTGAGCGTCCCCCCATCCAGACACTCCAGCCCGACCTGTTCACCGAGCTGCCGGCGCAGCCGCTCCACCAGTTGCACTCCCACCCCCTCATCGCTGAACAGTAGATTGCCGATCCCCAGGATCAAAACGTTTTCGATTGACATGCATGGACTCCTGGCGAGAATGGGATTGAACCGTTACGCGGCCTGGCCGTCATAAATCTATCGCAGGAGCGAACCATCCGCCATGTGCCTCGGTATCCCCATGCAGATCAAATCGATCGACGGCTTCACCGCCCGCTGTGAAGCCAAAGGTATCGAGCGCGATGTCAGCCTCTTCATGCTACAGCACGAGACCCTGCAGCCTGACGACTTTGTTGTGGTCCACGTCGGCTATGCAATTCAGAAAGTAACACCTCAAGAGGCCCGCTCCGCCTGGGAGATCTACGACGAGATGTTGAGAAAACTCGATCAGGATGCATGAACTTGCAGTCTGCCAGGCACTGATGCGGCAGGTCGATGAGATAGCGACCCGTGAAGCTGCCGAGCGTGTTACCCGAATCATCCTGCAGATCGGCCCCCTCTCCGGGGTGGTGCCAGAACTGCTGCAACAGGCTTTCACCATCGCCCGCACCGGCACTGTCGCAGAGACGGCAGAACTGGTAACACAGACTCAACCGGTCAGGGTCCGCTGCACTATCTGCGGTGCTGAGAGCGATGCCACTCCCAACCGACTTTTATGTGGCGCATGCGGCGACTATCGGACACAATTGATCGGCGGTGATGAGCTACTGCTGGCGAGCCTGGAGCTCGAGCGGGCCGACAGCAAATAAGCTTCGTCCCCGCTGGCTGGACAATGATTGGAGCGGACTGGAACAACCCGAACTTAAGGACAGGATGAGATAACCATGTGCGATACCTGTGGCTGCAATGTAACTGAGAGCAACCGTCACCTGATCGAAGAGGATGGCAAACACGCCCACACCCAGGACGGCAGCAATGCGGTTGAGGTGCTGGAAAATCTGCTCAGCGAAAACGATCGCCAAGCGGCCCACAACCGTCACCACTTCGACAGCCACGGCGTACTCACTATCAATCTGATGTCCTCCCCCGGCAGTGGCAAGACCAGCCTACTCGAGGCCACCGTGCAGGCCCTGGGTGGTGAGTATCGTATCGGTGTGATCGAGGGCGACCTGGAAACCGAAAACGATGCCGAGCGGCTGCGTAGGCTTGGTATCGAAGCGGTACAGATCACCACTGGCACTGCTTGTCATCTGGACGCCCACATGGTCCACAATGCCTTGCACGATCTGAACCTGAGCCGCTTCGACATCCTCTTCATCGAAAACGTCGGCAACCTAGTATGCCCCGCCAGTTTCGACCTGGGCCAGCACCTCAATGTAGCGCTGCTCTCGGTCACCGAGGGCGACGACAAACCAGCCAAATACCCGGTGCTGTTCCGTACCGCCGACAACATCGTGATCAGCAAGGCCGATCTGCTGCGCTACCTGGACGACTTCAGCCCGGAACGTGCCGAAACCGCGATCCGCAACCTGGCCACCGAGGTCCCCATCATCACCCTCTCGGCCAAGAGCGGCTCCGGACTCGACGAGTGGCTCGACTGGCTCCACAGCGAGGCTAACAAACAGCTGGAACGGGTGGTATTGGGCGAGACCCTGACACCAAAGATCCAACTGGAAGGGGCGAAACTGCACTCCCACAACTGATTCATCACGCCAACTGGAGGGTGCAAAGCCCTGCAGTCGGCAATCCTTACATCACCATGCCCATCACTGCCAAACAGTGGCTCGAACAGATCCGCACCCTGCCCCTGCCGAAGCGGGTGCGTATCATGAACGTCTGCGGCGGCCATGAGCGCTCCATCACCCAGGCCGGGCTGCGCGCTGCGCTGCCGAGAAACATCGAACTGATCCCCGGCCCCGGTTGTCCGGTCTGCGTCTGTCCCGAAGAGGATGTCTACCAGGCAATCCAGCTGGCACTCAACGAATCGGTCATCCTGGTGGCGTTTGGCGACATGCTGCGGGTGCCGGTGAATGTGCCGAAGGATCAACCCCGTTCGCTGGATCAGGCCCACGCCGCCGGCGCTGACATCCGTCCCATCGCCTCGCCGATGGAGGCACTGCAGATTGCCCAGGCTAATCCCGATCGTCAGGTGGTCTTTTTTGCCGCCGGCTTCGAGACCACCACTGCGCCGGTGGCCTCGCTGCTGGTAGAGGGCATCCCGGAAAATCTCTCAATCTTGCTCTCCGGCCGCCTCACCTGGCCGGCGGTGGCGATGCTGCTCGACTCTGGCACCCCCGGTTTCGATGCCCTGGTCGCCCCAGGGCATGTCGCCACCGTGATGGGACCGGAGGAGTGGCAATTTGTGGTGGATAAACACCACATCTCCACCGCCGTAGCGGGCTTCACCCCGGAGAGCCTGCTGGCAGCGACCTATTCCGTGCTGCGCCAGTTGATCGATGGCAAACAGTTTCTCGACAACTGCTATCCGGAACTGGTTCGGCCCGGCGGTAATCCCAGCGCCAAACAGCATCTCAATGCATCGATGCAGGTGGTGGACGCCAACTGGCGCGGTATAGGAACCATCCCTGCCTCAGGCTTCAAACTGCGCGAGGCTTTTGCCGAAGCGGATGCCCGGTTGCGTTTCCCCGAGTATGAAGAACCTGCGCGCCGACGTGCCGGTGAGATGCCGCCGGGTTGCGACTGCGCCCAGGTGGTGCTTGGGAGAAAATACCCCAATCAGTGCCGCCTCTACGGCAACGCCTGCACCCCGCGCAACCCGGTCGGCCCCTGCATGGTCTCCGACGAGGGCGCCTGCCGCATCTGGTGGAGTGGCGGGATGCGTTCCGTCCAGGTCTGATACCCTTCTCTTCCTCAGCCGCCACGTAAAGTCCTGTAATTCGTAGGAGCATCCGCTTGCGGCGCGAATTATCGACGACGCTAATCTTCGCGCCGCAAGCGGACGCTCCTACGGA
>Ga0256843_1000481_pt1 | contig 34387 bp, 28 predicted proteins | sample AlvinellametaG_FD_191572 | JGI IMG/M metagenome (GOLD analysis project Ga0256843, IMG submission 191572) | Pompeii worm associated microbial communities from hydrothermal vent at the East Pacific Rise, Pacific Ocean - Alvinella | ecosystem: Host-associated > Annelida > Integument > Unclassified ...
AATGCCGATTTGGATGATGATGGAGATGGCGTATGGGACAGTAGAGAGATAGAAGAGGGAACCGACCCACTTAATGCCAACTCTACTCCTGAAATCAGAGTACTCTCTGTGAGTTCTCAAATATCTTCAAGTACTGATGATGCAGAAGAGGCAATTTTTCATCAAGTGAATACCAACAGTTCAGATTTAGAATTAACCTATGATGGAGAAGATTTAGAAGAGCAACTGACAGGATTACGATTTACCAATATAAGTATTCCAAAAGGTGCTTCACTCGTTAAAGCCTATATTCAATTTCAAGTGGATGAGGTTTCAACAGAAGAGACAAACTTAACCATTTATGGAGAAAAAGCTCTTACTCCTTTAACTTTTGAAGCAGATGGGTACAATATATCTCGTAGAGCTTTAACCAACAGCTCTGTAGTATGGAAACCAAGCCCTTGGAACAGTGTAGGCGAACGAGCTGTTGCACAACAGAGTGTAGATTTAAGTAAAATTGTTCAAGAGCTGATTGACCAAGAGGGTTGGAACAGTGGAACGCTCTCTTTTATTATTTCAGGAACAGGGGCTAGAGTTGCCGAATCTTATGATGGTTCTGTAACTGGAGCGCCAAAACTCTATATTAGTTATCTTGAAGGCGACCTTATTGGCGATACTCAAGCTCCTATTCTAACACTAAATGGCGAAAAAACAGTAGAAGCTGAAGTTGGTTTCTATAATGAACAAGGTGCGTTGGCAAAGGATGTATTTGATGGCGATGTGCCTGTTGTTATTGGTGGAACATTAAGAGATGAAGTAGGAACCTATACGGTAACTTACACAGCAACAGACCGAGCAGGAAACAGCTCTACCATTACAAGAACAGTGGTCATGGTTCCAAATAAAGTGAAAACAGCAATAGAGGGCATGTATCAATCAACTGCTTTAGCTGTAGAGAAGTTAAATAACTACACACCTACTCAAGATTTTAGTTATGGTAAAGAGTTTTTTGTTAGTACCACAGGAGATGACAGCAACAGTGGAACAATAGATGCACCATTGGCTTCATTAAAAGGTGCAAAAGAGGCAGTAAAAATTTATAAAGAGAATAATGGTATTCCTGATGGAGGTATTGTTGTTTGGTTCAGAGGAGGAAACTACTCTAGCATTGATTATCTAAAATTTACTGCTGAAGATTCGGGAGAGAGTGGTAATCCTATTGCTTATCGTGGATACCAAGATGAAAAAGTACGCATTATGGGTGCAGTTCCAATAGCCTCTGATTGGTTTAAAGCTGTTGACAGTAATGACCCTCTTTGGGAGAGATTGGATGAAGAGGCAAAAGCACATATACAAGTGCTTAATCTACATGAACATAATATTACAAACTTGGGAACACTTGATGAATGGCACTACTCTTCGAATGCACCTATGGAACTGTATGATGATACCAAGGCATTGACACTTGCACGATGGCCAGATGAGAATCAGACCACAAAAATACCGTATTTTACCGATGAAACATTGACCATTTATGGAGAAAACTTAGTACCTGATGTGAGTGGAACTTATACTCAAGAGCATAATCTTGGTTCAGATGAGGATAAAGATTTTTATACTTATGCTTCTTTTAAAAAAGATGAATTAGTAGATGGTAAACAGTATTACATTCGTCACTACAAAGCACAAAGTGATGGTGTTAGAAGAACATGGGCAATTACCAGTGACAACTATAAAAATTCTGTTTTCTACTATTCAGGTACAGGCTACTCTATTCCAAGAGATTTTACACGTAAATCAGATGAAGCGAGTGGAATCCCGATGACCGTTCCCTTTGAAGAGATACAGTTTGGTTTTGCTTCAATGAAAAGGGGAGTCTCTCAAAATAGTTTTGAGTATGTAGGCGACAGACCAAGCCGATGGAAAAACTTAGAAGATGTTTGGGTTAATGGAATGTTCTACTACGCATGGAGAAACTATCATAACCCTTTAACCTCTATTGACACAAGCAATAGAGTAATTACCATGAAATATGATGACCCATTGGGGATTCAACAAGAGGAGATAAAGAGACAATATTATGTCTATAACCTAATTGAAGAGTTAACCACAGCAGGAGAGTACTATATTGATAGAAACAGTTCGAATCTCTACTACTATCCAAAACGTGATTTATCTGAGAGTCAACTTTATGTTTCATTGAATAAGTACTATATTGTTGATTTTGAGGGAGCTTCTTTTGTAGAGTTCCACGATATGGCACTGGAGATGGGTCGACAAGATATTGTACGCTTTACCGAAGGTTCACACAATCTATTGAGCCATTTAAAACTTAGATTAAGTGGACGAAATTTGGTTAAGTTTAGTAAAGATACCTATGATAATGGTGTTGAATACTCAGAACTTAGTGAATCAGGCGAAAGAGCAGTCTATTTAACAGGTGGAAACCTCTATACCCTTAAATCAGGTAATAACTTTGTAACCAATAACCATATTATTGGAGACAACCGATGGAGTTGGACTTCACAAGGAGCAATTGGTGTCTTTGGTGCAGGAAATATTGCTGAACACAATGAGATTCATGGATTTAAACATCAAGCGATTAACTTTGGAGGAAACAACAACTCCATCTCTTATAACAATATTTATGATGTACTTAAATATACTGAAGATGCAGGTGTTATCTATGGTGGTAGAAGTTGGACAGAGCGAGGAAATAAGATTAAATATAACTTTATTCATGATATTAAGAACAATTATAGTCAACAGATATTGACAGGTATCTACTTTGATACACTGCTCGATGAAGAAGAGGTTGTGGGAAATATCTTCTACAATATTGATGGAAAAGGGATGTTGCAGTCGGGTGGACGAGACAATCTTATTGAGAACAATATGTTTGTTCATGTAGCCACACCATTTATGGGCATGAACTGGTCAATCACACAATATAGTGAAGAGTCAGGAGACTCTTTTAATATGCTCGAACAAGCCTTGGAGTACGATTATAAAAATGGTATTTATGCCACAATGTATCCCAAATTGGCTCTGCTTCCAGACAGTTGGGATGAGCTAATCGGTACACACTGGTTACTTCCAGAAGATAATATCTTTAGAAATAACAGAGGAGAAGACAATCTTCGATGGGCATTGGATGGAAAGATAGAGTCAGGGACACTTGATTTTGCTGTTTACGAAGTTGCCGAAATGGAACCACTTCCAAGAGATAGTGATAAATTTGTACCACTTCCATATGATGAGATTGGTATTCAATTACCTTAAGAAAATTAATCCTTATAGAATTGTAATTCTATAAGGAAAAAAGAGATTGAAAATAGAGGAAAAACAATGAAAAATCACATTAAGAAAAAAGTAATTGCTCTTAGTCTTGGAGCTATCTTTTCACTAAACTTATCTGCTGAGAGTATGCCAGAGGGATGGCCATGGAAAGGGGTCGATACCATGGCATCTGTGGCTGAGAAAGATGATTATAATGTTGTTGATTTTATTATTAACGAGAAGATACAACATGTACGGATTCACATTTTTTTACGAAATACAATGAAACGATTAAATATATCGGCTCAAGAGGCACTGGATATTAACTTGAAATGGAGTAAAGAGATTTATCAAAAACTAGAAACAGCTGGAGTTCAATCCTACATTACTATTGCTGACTTTCCTGTTACTCTTGATAAATGTGTGGATAAAACACAACCCTCTTATTGGGAAGATGAAGTCTGTACCAATCAGATAAAAGAGGTCGCCAAGCAGACCGTTGAATATTTTAAAGAGAGCAATCTTTTAGGTTATGAGTTTATGGCAGAGCCTGTTGTCGTTATTGATGGAAAGAGTCAAATCCCAAAAGAGTGGAGAGGCTTAAGTCAAGAGATTATAGATGCCACAAGAGCATTAGGAGATAACAAATATATCTTCCATGCACACTCTGCATGGGGTGGAACCTCTGACTATAGTGATTTTACCCCTTTTGATGAAGAGAATATTATCTATACAGCACATATTTATAATCCACACCGATACACCCATCAACGTATTGGTGTAGATGAGGCACTAAATAGTGAACCTATCTTCTACCCTAGCGAAATGGATGTTTTAGGCTATGTTGATAAACCTTATCTCAAAGGGGTTATGAGTGATATTATGAACTTTAACAATACCTACCATAAGCCATTAATGATTACAGAGTTTAGCAATACACTTTGGTCTCCAAATGGAGAGACTTATATCAAAGATATGATAGAGATATTTAATCAGCAGAATTTATCATGGACATACTTTACCGTAGGTTCTCCATACTATTATGGTTGGGATGCACGATTTATTGGAGAAGTAAATGAAGATGGGACAAAATCTTATAGCTATTTGGGGGCTGATGCACCACGATACCAAGCGATTAAACCCTATCTTTCAGGAGATATAAATGTTTCTACTTTTCCGACGCTTCCTAGCCAAACCCCTTTAAAAGAGGGAGAAATTCGACCAACCGTAACTATTTCTGATGTGAGTCAATCCGAAGGAAATTACTGTGCCTATGCAACAGTTACTCCTTCTGCTGATATTAATGATTGGTCATTTAAACTGCATCTTCCTTCGACACTTTCGGGAATATGGGGCGTTGATAGTCAAGACATAGAAGAGAATAATTTTCTTATCACTTCTCAAGATTGGAGCAGACTACTTTCAACCACACGAAGTCATAAATTTCAATTTTGTGGAAGAGGTTATGCAGGAGATATTAGTACACACGATGCCAAAGGGACAACCTATCAGAAGTTTCAAACAAAGATTATTGATAATATAAGAGTTGACCTATCTATCCCTTATCCTAGCAGTAATAGTTATTGTGGTACAGTAAAAGTAACCAATTTATCAGACAATAATATCTCGTGGGAGAGTGTAAAGCTATCTCTACCAGACTCTATCTATAGAGAAGATTCAGGATGGTCAGGAAATTATCAGATGTTGGATAAGGAGCTTCTTATTACTCCAAAAGATTGGAATAGAAATATCACTCCTGACGCATCAAGAGCAACAGGTTTCTGTGCCAATGGTCGTAACAATGTAACTATTATGGATTAAAACCTATCTTATCGTGTAGAATACATTACACGATAAGTAAGCCAACACGGTACCTATTTATTTCTTAAATAGCGACCAATTCCCTCTTCTATACCTTTTGCCAATAAGTCTCGATAACGACTGTTCATAAGGTTCTTCCCCTCTTCGGGATGGGTAATATAGCCTGTTTCAACAAGAATTGCAGGCATCTGTGCGCCAACAAGTACCCAGAAATTAGCAGGTTTTACTCCACCATCTACAACATGCCCAAAAGAGGTTCGTACATTAGAGAGCATTCTATACCGTACATCCAGTCCCAATTTATGTGATTCAACAATTTTTGTTTCACTTATCAATGAAAGATAGGCATTTTTAATATAAAAATCTTTTCCCTCAAACATTACAGCATTCTCTTTCTCTGCGGCCTTTTTTGCTCGATTAGTTTTAGCAGGAGAGAGATAATAAATCTCTACACCTTTAAAAATATTTTGAACATTTTTTGTTGGGGCTGCATTTGCATGAATAGATACAAAAATATCTGCTCTCTTTTTGTTAGCAAACTTGGTTCTCTGTGGCAATTTAACAAAACTATCATTATCACGTGTCATATAGACTCTGTAGCCTTTTCTCTTTAACCTTTTTTTTAATTTCAAAGCAATAGAGAGTGCCACATCTTTCTCTTTTTTATTGCCACAACATGAAGCTCCTGTATCTTTTCCTCCATGACCTGCGTCAATAACTACAATATAACGATTATCATTAGAATACTCTTGAGGAGCAATCTCTTCTTTGACCTCTACAGCCCTCTGCTCTTTGACTACGGGCTTCTCTTTTGTCTGAATTGTTGTTTCATCAAATAGAGTTGCCTCTTTACCATAAATTAGAGGAATAACTAAAAGATTCCCTTTAAATTGATGCTTATCTAAATCTCTCTCTTTTGATTTAATAACAACACGAAGAATAGTAGAAGAGTTTTGCCCCATTCTAAAAGATTCAATGGTTCTAAAGGTATGATGAGAGATGCCTTTACCTGCAAGAAGTACACCACCATGAATGTCATACACATATTTGGTTGTTCCATCAGATTGAGGTAACTTAAAATAAGTTACTTTCTCAATATCTGATTCAAAATATAATCTTAATTCTCCTGAACGAATCTCACTCTTTACAAAATTATTTGCAAAAAGCAGATTGGTAAAGGATAGAGTTGTGAAAAACAGTATTAAAAATAGTTTATTAAGAATTGTCTTCTCCATTCATTAACTTCTCCATAAGTTCTTTGACGGTTATAATCTCATTTAGCTTATAACCATTAGCACCCGTAAAGAAGAGTCCACTCTCTTTGATTCCATCATAGGCATCACTCAATCTATCGGCAATACAGTATCCAACTATCTTTGCTTCTACTCCACGATTACAAGGTGCAACACAGTTCGAGATACAAGCAACTTTTGGTGCTGTTCCTGCTTCTATATTGGTATGAAGCTGGCTCTTAACACCACGAGCAGGATAACCAACAGGAGATTTAAAGAGTTTAATATCCTCTTCTCCTGCTTCAATAATCATCTCTTTCATCACTTGACTCGCATCACATTCAATTGTACCGATAAATCGTGTACCCATCTGAACGCCATCTGCACCAAGTGCTAACATCTTTTTAATATCATCATGATTCCATACACCACCAGCAGCTATAACAGGCATTGAACCCCAGTTTTTTGCCTCTTCTATTACAGGAGGAAGAATCGCTTCAAGTTGATTTTCAGGCTTAAAACAGTCATCATACTTAAACCCTTGATGTCCACCACTCAATGGACCTTCAACAATTACTGCATCAGGCAGTCGATTATGTGTCTTTTTCCAACGTCTACATAAAATTCGTAAAGCTTTCGCTGTAGAGACAATAGGAATTAATGAAACCTCTGGATAATCTTTTGCTGCCTCAGGCATGGTCAATGGTAATCCAGCACCAGTAATAATCATATCTGCACCTGCATCACAAGCATCTTTTACTACTTGGTCATAACCACTCTGTGCATAAAGAATGTTACATGCCAAAGGCTTATCCCCACAAATTTTTCGTGCATTTTCAAAAATCTTAAAAAGTGCCTCTCTAGAGTAAAAATTCTCCTCGGTATGTGGTCGATTCTTTACTGTCTTTTTAGAGAACTCTCGATTATTATAAACTCCTGTTCCAACAGAAGAGATAACACCCAATCCGCCCTCTTTACTTACTGTTCCTGCCAGTTGATCCCATGAGATACCAACACCCATACCCCCTTGGATAATGGGTTTTTCTATAGTGTTTTTTCCAATTTTTAAAGATTTAAATGCCACTACTTTACCTTTACTTTTGCAAATTTTCGTTTACCTACTTGTAGAATATACTCCCCAGAGGATAAGTTCATCTTCTCATCAGAAATCTTCTCTTGGTTAATTCGCACTGCACCCTGTTTTATATCTCGACGTGCTTGAGAACTTGATGGTTCAATTCCTGCATCTTGAAGTGCTTTACATATCCAAACATCTGCTTCCATCTCAAACTCTGGTATATCTGTAGGCAATTGATTTGATTTAAAAACGTTATCAAACTCGTTTTTAGCCATAGTAGCAGACTCTTCATTATAAAATCTAGCAGTTAACTCTAAAGCCAAATTTTCTTTGGCAATTTTTGGATGTACGGTTCTATCTGCTACATCCTTTTTCAGTTGTTCTATCTCTTCTAAAGACTTTTCACTCAAAAGCTCATAGTATCTCCACATCAACTCATCCGAGATAGAGAGTGTCTTTGCATAAATATCTTTTGGCTCTTCTGTAATACCAATATAGTTATTGAGTGATTTACTCATCTTCTGAACCCCATCAAGCCCCTCTAAGATAGGCATCATAAGCACGGCTTGTTCTTTACCTACATTATAGGTTCTCTGAAGATGTCTTCCCATCAAAAGATTGAATTTTTGGTCTGTTCCACCAATCTCAATATCTGACTTTAACTCTACAGAGTCATACCCTTGAAGCAGTGGATAGATAAATTCAGAGATAGAGATACTCTGACCACTCTTGTAACGTTTTTCAAAATCATCACGTTCTAACATACGTGCAACATTATAGGTGGTAGTCAATGCTACCATCCCCCCTGCACCCAGTGCCTCTAACCATGTAGAGTTAAAGACTATATCTGTTTTTGATTTATCTAAAATAATAAAGGCTTGGTCTTGATAGGTCTGTGCATTTTCCATAATGGTATCACGGTCAAGCACTTTTCGTGTTTCACTCTTACCTGTTGGGTCTCCAATGGTTGCTGTAAAATCCCCTACCAAAAGCTGAATTCTCGCCCCATGGTTCTGAAATGCTTTAAGTTTTTGAAGCAGTACTGTATGCCCCACATGTAAATCTGCTCCTGTTGGGTCAAACCCTGCTTTAACAGTATAAGTTTCACCTGTTTCATAAAACTTTGTTACCAATTTTTCAATACGTTCCATATCAATAATTTCAGCAGTTCCTCGGCTAATTTCAGCCAATGCAATCTCTATTTTCTCTATTTTGGACATCTGTTCCCTTATTCTATCTTTTAAAATTTTTGGAATTCAATTTATTTATAAGCATCATTAAGACTAATCATCTCAATGAGTTTTAATTTTTTACTAAGTCTCTCTTGAAGTCTCTTAGCATTCTGTTCTTTTGTTTCAACTTCAAGTTTACAAAACTCTGCACGTTCACTACTCTTAATACCCAATTCGATACTCACAACATTAAGATTTAATTTTGCCAATTTGTGTAACAGTTCAGCTAAAATACCTGGACGATTCTGTAGTGAGATTATTAATCTGTATCGTGCTGTCTTTTCAGTAGCCCAACTTACAAAAATCATAGGATGATGATTTTTCATTAAACTATAAGCTTGTTGACAAAATTTATGATGAATAATTACTTTGTTCTCTTCTATAAAAGCAACAATCTCATCTCCCATTTTAGGGTGACAGCAGTAATCAAACTCTACTGTTTCAATATTCTCATGCGCTATAAACCTAAAATTCTCATCAACAGACTCCGTTGGCATTACAAAAGTATCTGAAAGGTGAGGTACCTTTTCAATAAACTTACTCAATACTTCATTATATATCTCACGATTAGAGGTCATTTTATAAGCATTCTCTTTAAGGGTACAACTATCAAAAAGCTCAACAACCTGCTCTCGTTCCATTTTAGTTAAATGGGTTAATATATTAATTGCTGATACCCGATTGCACTCTTTGAGTTTAGAGTTACAAGCACTTCTAATTCCATCTTTTGCTCGTGATGTTTTCACTGCGTCTACCCAAGAGCAGTGAACTTTTGCATTTTCATCTGTGGCAATACGAACAATATCTCCATTCTTTAAACTTGTTAGAAGTGGTGATTTCACTTTGTTTACCAAAGAGGATACAGCTTTATCTCCAATCTCAGAATGAATTGCATAGGCAAAATCCAATGCTACAGAGTCTCTTGGAAGAGTATAGTGGTCTCCTGCTGGAGAGAATACTGAAATATCATCCGAGAAGAGGTCTCCTTTTGCTAAAGAGTAAAACTCCTCAACTGAATCATGTTGATATTGTAAGCTCTCAAGCCACTCTAAGTTAACCTTTTGTGATTCGGTACGCCCCTCTTTATATCTCCAGTGTGCAGCAATCCCATACTCTGCTGTTTTATGCATCTCAAATGTTCGAATCTGAGCTTCAACAATACCGTCATCATTAAAGAGTGTAGTATGAATAGTACTGTATCCATTCTCTTTTGGCAGAGTAATATAATCTTTGAAGCGAGAGATAATTGGTTTAAAGTTAAGATGCAGTGACCCCAAAACTTTATAACAGTCAATATCATCATTTACCAATACACGAATAGCAATTAGGTCAAGAATCTCATCAATTCCTATCCCTTTTCGTTGCATCTTCTGATACATTGAGTAGTAGTGTTTGACACGACCAAAGACCTCAAACTCTTCCTCTTTAAAACCACTCTCTTTCATGAGAGTATTAATATTTGCAATGAAAAGATTCAGCTTCAAACGAAGATTTTGGCTGTTATTTTGAATATAAGAATCGATTGTCTTGTATGCATCAGGATAGATATAGGAGAAACTTAAATCTTCTAAACGATTTTTAAGTTGAGAGATACCCAAACGGTGTGCAATTGGTGCATAAACGACCATAGTCTCTTCTGCAATACGTAACTGCTTTTCAGGAGAGAGTGCTTCGAGTGTTGTCATATTATGTAATCTATCACACAACTTAACAACCAAAACACGCACATCTTTAATCGAAGAGAGCAACATTTTTCTAAATGTCAATGCAGAAGTAAGTAGTTTTTTATTAGAAGAGGAAGGGATAAGCTTTTCATCTCGAATAACATCAATTTTGGTCAATCCCTCTACTAGAAAAGCGACATCCTCTCCAAAAATCTCTACCATATCTTCAATTGTATAATCGGTATCCTCAACCACATCGTGTAGAAGTGCAGCAATTACCATCACCTCATCATGAGATATTAATGCTGTAATTGTTGCAACTAAAATAGGATGTATGATATAGGGTTCACCACTTTTACGTGTTTGGGAAATGTGTGCTTTTTTTGCTAAATTTAGTGCTGTAGTAAAAAGCGAAGTATAGGTTGGATGATACTCAAAAAGAAGCTCTTCAGCTTCTTCAATCGAAGTAACTTCCTGTGCTTTTTTTAATAAAGCCTCCAAAGTATTTACCCTTCAGTACTAATAATAATTTTGCCTTCTGCAATCTCTACTAAAGCAATGTTTGTAAATTTTTCAGTTTTAGGGTCAAGATTAACCATTGGTGTTGCACCATTGGCAATAGCCTCTGCTCTTTTACCAATAGCTGCTGCTAATAGGTATCTGTCAAAGTCAACTCTCTCCAACGCTCGGGCTGTTAATTTTTCAATTTTCATATATGTATATCCTTTCTATTTAAAATCTTATTTATCTTCAACAATAGAACATAAATTTCGGTTACCTTCAATAATAGACAAAAGGTTTCCTTTTTCAAACATATTACAGACAATAATTGGTAAACCATTATCTTTTGCTAATGCAATAGAGGTATCATCCATCACTTTAATATCATCAGAGAGTGCCTCATCATAAGTTAAAGTTGATAATTTAACTGCATCATCAAACTTATTTGGGTCTTTATCATAAACACCATCTACTTTTGTTGCCTTAATAATACACTCTGCTTCAATCTCTGAAGCTCTTAATGTTCCTGCTGTATCTGTTGTAAAATATGGATTTCCTGTACCACCAGCAAAAACAACCACTCTACCCTTTTCAAGGTGTCTTTTCGCACGACGAACAATAAAAGATTCACCAATCTCTTGCATATCAATAGCTGAAAGTAGACGTGCCTCCAATCCAGCATGTTCAAATGCTTCTTGTAGAGCAATACCATTAATACAGGTTGCCAACATTCCCATATAATCTCCAGAGGTTCTTTTAATCACACCATCAGCCGCAGCAGAAACACCACGAATAATATTTCCACCTCCAATTACAACAGCAACTTCAATACCATTATCAATTAACAATTTAATCTCTTGAGAAATAAAATGCAAGATTTGAGTGTCGATACCGTAGCCATTCTCTCCAGCCAATGCTTCGCCTGAAAACTTAACCAGTACTCTTTTTTTTACCATTACTTACGACCTCTGTTTTAAAATGGGATTTTACCCAAATCCTCTTAAAACTGGTTGATTGGAGTTATGATATAATATGTTAAAAAATAAAAAGAGTTAAAATGACAACATTAACAAAGAGAGATAAAGAGATTATAGAAAATAGCATTAGAGACATTCCTGATTTTCCAAAAGAGGGAATTATTTTTAAAGATATTACTACAATTTTAAATAACCCTTTGGCATTTAAGACATTGATGAACCATCTTGAAGAGAGATATAGAGAGTATGATTTAGACTATGTTGCAGGTATTGATGCACGAGGATTTATATTTGGTTCTATCTTGGCAGATAGATTAAATATTGGTTTTGTTCCTATACGAAAAAAAGGAAAACTTCCCTATCAAACAGTTTCTGAAAAATATGCTTTAGAGTATGGATTTGATGAGGTTGAAGTACATATTGATGCCTTTCCAAAAGAAGATGCAAAAGTACTACTTATTGATGACCTTATTGCTACAGGAGGAACAGCAAAAGCAGGTGCATCCTTAATTAATAAAGTTGGTGCAAATTGTATAGAGGCTTGTTTTATTTTAGAGTTGGATTTTTTAAATGGAAAAGAGGGAATAGAGACAGAGGTTTACTCTGTTATTCATATAGATTAAACTTACTTATTCCCATGCTAAGCGTGGGAATAAGAGATAGATATTATCCAATATGAAACATATTAAATTGAACATACCAGACAATTACCGAAACAATATATCCAACAAGAACTGTCCACGCCAACTTCATATGTGATGCGAAAGTATAGATACCGTGCATTTTACCCATAACTCCAACACCTGCTGCTGAACCAAATGAGATTAATGACCCACCAACACCTGCTGTCATTGTTACCAACATCCACTGCTCTTGAATCACCATTGGGTCTGTACCCATATTTGGATTGGCTTTTAGTACTGCTGACATAACAGGAACATTATCAACAACAGCTGATAAGAAACCAACGGCAATATTTACAGCAGTTGCTCCAAATGTATCATATAGTGCTGTAAAGTACTCTAAGAAACCAAGGAAGTGAAGACCACCAACAGCAGCCAAAATACCAAAGAAGAAGAGAAGTGTATCGTTTTCAACTTTTGCAATCCATGAAAATACATTGATATTGGTCTCTGATTCACTCTCATTAATTTTATAAATATAGAGTTTTAAGATAGCCAAACCAAATAGCATTCCCCACATAGCAGGAAGATGAAGTGCTTGATGTGAAACAATAGCAAAGAAGATTGTTAGACCAAATAGACCCATAATCACTTTACCACCCTCTAAAATTTTAGCTGGTTCCTCATTAATATTAAATGGAGGTGTACCTTTTGGTACAAATCTACTTAGCAGTAGTGCTGTTACACCCCAACCTAAAAATGCAGCTGGAAAGAGATATAAGAACTCTGTGAACTCTGCTCTACCATCTACCCAAACCATTAGTGTTGTAATATCCCCAAATGGAGACCATGCTCCACCAGCATTGGCTGCAACAACAATATTAATAGCACTTGGTACTAGAAACGCTCTGTTCTCTTTATCAATTGTTAAAAGTACTGTTGATAAGATAAGTGCTGTTGTTAAGTTATCTGCAATAGGAGAGATAAAGAAAGCCAAAAGACCTGTTACCCAAAAAAGTTTACCATAGCTGTACCCTTTTGAGACCAAATTGTAACGTAAAACCATAAAGACACCACGGTCAATCATCGCCTCAATATAGGTCATGGCCACAAAGAGGAAGAAGAAGATTCCTGAAATCTCAACAATTAAGTGTTCAACTTCTTTCTCTAAAATATGTCCATCCATTCCATTTATAGCAAAATAGAAACCTATTAACATAAAAATACCAGTACCTGCTAAAAGTGCTGGTTTCGCTTTATTGATACGATATGTATCTTCTGCTGCAATAAAGTAGTATCCCACAATAAAAATTGCTAAGGATAACCATCCTACCCAAGTGGTAGCCAAATGTAAATCGTGCATGTTTACTCCATCATATTTAGACTCGAAAGTCTAGTAATTTTAATTTATACTTATTATAGTGGAAAAATTATAATTTTTATAAATATAGAAGAGGAGCAAAGAAAAAGAGTGAAGTAAGGTAACTTACTCACTCAATATAATGTGTTCCTAAACTCTCTTTACGTTTCAATGCACCCTCTACAATTGCTGAAGCAGTATTTAATCTAAGTTCTAAAAGCCGTCCGATGTCTCTATTTTTCATATCATAGATGGCATTTTTAGCTTGAAGTAATCCCTTTTTAGTTCTCATTACCCCCATCTGTTCCCACATAATCTTTCGTAAACGACGTTTATAAATTTTATCTTTTTCATGATGAACAATATTTTTATACTCTTTATCAAAATTGGGGACTTCTACATCAATATGTGCTTTACCCAATAGATGGTCAACAGCTCTTTTTGCAAATACCATCCCTTCGAGTAGTGAATTTGAAGCCAAACGATTTGCACCATGCACACCTGTAGAAGAGGCTTCACCTATAACATACAATCCATCAATCCCTTCAACACATCCATCTGTATCACACTTAATACCTCCTACAGCATAGTGAAATGCTGGAGAGATAGGAACACGGTCTTTTGGAAAATGGTATCCAATCGCCTCGAAACTTCGTGTAATATTAGGAAAACGCTGGGCAAACCACTTCTCTTCAAACATAGAGAAATCCAGATAGACCTCTTCTCCTGTTTTTCTCTTATGGTCAAAAATTGCTCGACTCACAATATCTCGACTTGCCAACTCTCCACGCGCATCATAATCAAATAAAAAACGTCGTCCATCTTCGCTTACCACATGCGCTCCCTCTCCACGAAGTGCTTCAGTGAGAAGTAATTTTCGTGCAAAAGGTGTTTTAACAAAGACTGTTGGATGAAACTGCATCATCTCCATATCTGCCAACTCTATCCCTTTTTCAACACAGATTCCATGAATATCAGCTGAAACAGTTCTAGAGTTGGTGTTGAACTCATACAGAGAACCCACACCACCTGAAGCGATAATAACATCATCTGCAAGAATGGTCTCATGTTTGTAGTTCACCAATGCTTTTACCCCAAAACAGCGTCCATTCTCGATAAGCAAATCGTAAACCAATGTATTTCGTTGAAGTTTATGTTGATTTTGAACCATCATAAAATAATGCATATATCGCCCTGTGGCATCTCCTCCTGCATGAACAATACGCTCTGTAGAGTGTGCAGCCTCTTTTGTATAGAGAATCTCTCCATGCTCATCAGAATCAAACTCCATCCCTTTATCGATGATGTCTTTTGTTGTTTCTAAAGAGGTTTTACTTAAAATTTCTACAGCTTCTCTATCGTTATGGTAAGCACCTGCTATCATTGTATCTTCCACATGTGAAGCGATATCTTCTCTATTTAATGCAGTAACCATTCCACCTTGGGCATAAAAAGTGTTACACTCCCAAGGAATATCTTTACACACAACCAACACTTTTTTCTCTTTTGGAATATTCATAGCAGCATAAAGACCTGCTATTCCTGCTCCAATAATGACTATATCGTATCTCTTCATAATTCTCTGCCTTTTCAATAAAAGCGATTATAATCAAGATTTATTTAGAGATGTATTAATTTAAAGTGCTTAAATTGTCTATTTTTTTTTAATTTTTATAACAAATTAAAACATAAAAATAAGCCACAAAACTGAAGGATAAACGATTTCAATATCAAATAGTTGAAAACTACCAAATAGTTAAGCTTCATTTGGTTACTATTAAAATACATTAAGAGAACTATAAAAATGGAGAGTAACATGGCATTTTTTTCAAAAGGCAAAGAGAGTAAACCAGAAGTTATAAAACCGAAACCAAAACCAAAACCTCAAGTAAGAGAGAATCCTAAACCTGTAAAAAAAACACCTGCACCAACAAATGATACCACTATTTCTAAAAATATTACCATAGAAGGGAATATATCAGGTACAGATGCCATTACCGTAGAGGGTACACTCAAAGGAGATATTACTGTTAACAATGTTGTTATCGGTAAAAATGGTTCTGTAACAGGTTCAATTACAGCACAAAAAGTGATGGTGAGTGGAAAAGTTAATGGAAACATTACCTGTAACGATTTAGATATTATGCACCACGGCTATGTCACCAACAAAATTCATGCTAATAAAATTATGGTTAGTGGAGAGATATTAGGAGATGTTTTAGCAGAGAACTCTATTAATGTTACCCCTACAGGAAAAATTAAAACAGACTCATTAAGTAGTAAACATGTTACCGTCAATGGAACAATCGAAGGGAAAGTAAGTGCTTCAGAACTGCTTTCTGTTGGTTCAAATGGATTTGTTAATGGAGAAATTTCAGTAAAAAATATTAAAACAGATGAGGGTGGACGTGTTATTGGTAGCATGGCAATGTATGAAGCCCCACAACCTCCAAAAAGTTTAGAAAAAAAAAATAAATCAGAGACAATTGATGCAGTAATAGAAAACTAACGTCTCTCTACTTGTTGGGAAGAGTTCTCTTTCCAATAAGGGTCTCCCTTATACCCACAGCCACAGACTACTCCACAGCAAATAGATGCTATAATTATTTTATGAAACCAGCATATGCCATCATCTCTCATATTCAATCCTTACCTCAATTTAAAAAACTCAAAAAGCACTACTGCTATAAAAAGTTTGTTGCATCTTTAGCACCAAAATTTCAAAAAGCCATTGCATTTGTCTATGTTCGAGACCAAACTCTCTTTATTGCACTCTCACATCCTGGATTTAAAATGGAACTCCATTATAGTAAAGATTTATTTAGAGATGTATTAAACTTTTTAACTCAAGTAGATACAAAATGTCAAGCACTAAAGGTTTCAAAAGTTGTCTTATTTAACTCTAAACAGCTCTCTATTACAAAAGAGAGAAAAATTGTCTCTACTGTTCCACACTACAAAGAACGCTCTTTGGGTGATTTTGAAATTAAAAGCCAAGATAAAGATATTATCAATATCTTTGAAAAAATACGCAATTCTATTAAGTCTAACCGTAAATGAGAGATAAAATTTTAAAAACCTTAAGAGAGGCTCCTAATCAAGCAGGTATTTATAAATATTTGGATGAAAATGGGAAAGTACTCTATATTGGTAAAGCTAAGAGTCTAAATAAACGTCTTAAGAGTTACTGGAGATTTAAACCCCAACTCTCTCCGAATCCCAATTTAAATAGACGAATTCTAAAGATGCTAGAAGAATCAGATACTATTGAGTATATTCTACTAGAGAGTGAAACCGATGCACTTATTTTAGAAAACTCACTAATAAAACAACTCCATCCAAAATATAATATTTTATTAAGAGATGATAAAACATATCCCTATATCTATATTGATGAGAATGAAGAGTTTCCACGTTTTGAACTTACAAGAAAAGTAGTTAATGGTAAAAGAGTTCTCTACTATGGACCTTTTCCCAATGGTGCAAAAGTTCTACTCAATACCCTTTATGAACTCTTCCCTCTGGTTCAAAAGAAATCTTGTCTCAAAGAGAAAAAAGCGTGTCTTTTTTATCAAATAGAAAAATGCCTTGCCCCATGTGAAGGAAGAGTTACAAAAGAGGAATATGCAGATATTCTCTCTCATGCAAAAGAGAGTATTAATAAACCTAACATTTTAATAGAGAAACTTCAAAAAAAGATGATAGATTTAGCAACAAAGGAACGCTTTGAAGAGGCTGGAACATTAAGAGATAATATTGAAACCATTAAAAGATTAACCATTACTTCTACCCTTGATTTGGTATCTAATGAAGATGCTGATATTTTTGCAATTCTAAATGGAGTATCAAAAGGTGTTGTTGTCAAACTCTTTATGCGGTCAGGAAAAATCATATCCTCCTCATTCTCTATATTTCGAAGCTCTGAGACATTTAACACAAATGAAGCCTACAGACAGACCCTATTGACATTCTACAGTGAAACATCTCCTCAAGTTCCTAAAAATATTTTGATAGCTCATGAATTTGAAGAACAAGAGAGCCTCTCTACTCTATTAACTCAACGCTTCTCTAAAAAAGTGACCATTAAACAACCTAAACGAGGGTCAAAACGAAAGCTAATAGAGATTGCTTTGGATAATGCTAAAGAGATACTACAAAATAACCACAAAGAAGAGGAGCAAATAGAGTATGATGTGGCTGAACTTTTTGAATTGAATACTCCTCCCTTTAGAGTAGAGAGTTTTGATAATTCACATATGATGGGAGTGGCAACTGTAGGTGCAATGGTTGTCTGGTCACAAGGAAAATGGATAAAAAAAGATTATCGACGCTATAAACTTAAAGCTAAAGATGAGTATGGACAGATGCGAGAGATGTTAGAACGGAGAGTTCAAGGCTTTACAACAGATTCGCCTCCTGATTTGTGGATTCTGGATGGAGGTGAAACCCTACGACGTTTGGCTGTAGAGATTTTAAAAAAAACCCAACTCCATATAGATGTTATTGCTATTGCAAAAGAGAAAGTCGATACAAAAACTCATCGAGCCAAAGGTTGGGCAAAAGATATTATCTATACAGAAGAGTCTGTCTACAAACTACTTCCCACAGATAAACGGCTTCAATGGGTTCAACGCCAACGTGATGAAGCACACCGTTTTGCCTTACTCTATCATCAAAACAGTAAAAGACGAGAGGATAGAAAAGAGAAGCTATTAGAAAAAAAAGGGATTGGTTCAGCTACAATTAAAAAGCTTATTCACTACTTTGGTACTTTTCAAGCGATAGAAAATGCAACTTACAATGAAATTTCAGTAGCTAGCAGTGAAAAAATTGCTAGAATACTAAAAACATAAAATGTTAAATAATAATCTTTTATCTATACAACAGAACATCGGTTATTATTTACTACATTTTTAAACTTCATATAGTATTTTAATTAAATTAAATAAGATTATATTAATATGCATCTTAGTTTTTTTATAATAAAGTTACTTATGAGGTTAAGAATCAATACAAAGGAATAGTGTGCATCGACCAATAGCATTAGATGTAGAATATACGTTTACAAAAAATTTAATATACGAAATTGATTTAAAAGGCATCATTACTTACGCCAACCAAAATTTTTGTGAAGTTACAGGATTTAGAAAAGAGGAGCTGATAGGAAAAAACCACTCAATTTTTAAACATCCTGATGTCCCTGATGCCATATATAACAACCTTTGGTCAACTCAAAAAAAACTAAAACAGTGGTTTAGTACCTTAAAAAATATGCGTCGTGATGGAATGTACTTTTGGAGTGATATTCACTGCCGAGTTAAATATGACAGTGACTTAAATGTGACAGGATTTATAGTTGTTCATAAACCAACATCAAGATTAAATATGGAAGAAGAGATTGAGCGATATGCTCAATATAATATATAATAAAAAAAGAGTGAGGCAAATATGTATTATGGATACAATGACGATAAACAGCTAATTATGGCTGACCAAGAATTTATTAAACTTTTAGGTACTAACAGTTTTAAAGAATTGGTAAAAAAGGATATTCTAAAAGAGGTTACATTTAAAAAAAATCAGCTATCTATTAAAGAGAAAAATCAAACTATTAATGCAGATTTTACCCATACAGAAGTTGAGGGAACTGTGGGTAATTTCTATCTAATAGAGCTAAAAAATGTTACAATTCAAAAGAGTAACCAAGGGAATAAAACATTTAAAACTGACTATCAAGCCATCTATTTAGATGTTGAAAAGATTTCTGAAGAGATAGGACTCTCTGTAGAAGATTATAAACTCTATCTTGATAGTTTTATTGACCAATCTATTATTGATGAAAAACGTCTTTTAGAAGGAAATGACAAAGTTATTAAAAACCTTTCAAACCTTGCATTAACACTTAAAATTCCTCATATCAATATATTACTATTAAAAATTCAAAAACTCTCTCATCAAGAACGTATGCCACTGATTGATAAATATTATAGTAAATTGGCAATGATTACCCTTGAAAAGCCTGAAGATGAAACATTTGAAGAGCTATTGGAAGAGGATTTAGAAGAGGAGAATAGAGAAGAAGTTTTAACAGAAAGATTTACAGATTTATTGAAAACTACTCCAGAAAAATCAAAAGATAAATCTAAAACGGAAGAGAAACCAAAAATTGATGAGCTTAAAATTGATGACGAGAAGTTTGAAGATTTTGAAGATTTCTTAAAAGAAGAGACAACTCCTTCTGCTACCATAGTTAAACCTAAAAACAATGAGATAAAAGAGATAGATTTAGAGAATATACCTGCCCTACCAATCTCATATAGTCCCCAAACAGCAGCAGATGAACTTAATCTTCCTGTTGTCCTTATAGAAGAGTTTGTTGATGATTTTATTGAACAAGCCCGTCAAGACAAAGACCATCTATTAACCTCTTACTATCAAAAAGATATGGACAATATTCATGAACTTGGACACAAACTCAAGGGAGCTGCAAGTAATCTAAGAATCAATGAGTTGGCTGATATTTTAGAAGAGATTCAATTTTGCACAGAACACTCAAAACTTGAAGGATTACTTATTAAATATTGGGGTCATTTTTTATCATTAGAAGATTATATGAAACAATTAAATAGAGATTAGAAGGAGTTAGAATGCAACTATACAACCGAATAAGGCTTATTAGCACCTTACCCCTTCTACTTCTTTTTTTAATAGCAAGTTACTTTATATATACTTCGTACACCAATCTAGAGAAGAGTAAACTCCTAACTCAAACCATAGAGAACAATCAAGAGATTAATAAACTTCTATTGGAGTTATCTAAAGAGAGAGGTCTCTCTTCTATAGCCATTGCTACAAAAAAACGTAATGATATTGTTCTTGCGCAACAGATAAACAGTAATAATCTTATTATAGACCGTATTAAAGAGCAGTTACCCAAAGAAGAACTACATCAAATATTTAAACACTTAACAGAGATTCGAAAATCAGTAAAAGATGGAAGCATTGATTTTCAAGAGAGTTTTCATGATGGATATAATGATAAAGTTATTATCCCTTTAAATCAAGAGATATTAAAACGCTATAATATTCATTTAAATGCTGATATTGAAGCACTACAAACCTCTTTGATTCAATTAAGTAGTGATATTCAAGATAATGCTCTACATCGAGACTACTTGAGTTATTTTATTGCTGGGAAAAAACCTTTAAACAAGATTGAACTTACTTTTTTAAATACAATTAAATCTCATCTTAATCGTTTTGAGATAGAACGAATATCCGATTCCCTACTCAAAGAAGATTTGGAGGTCTACAGCAATATTCCCAAAAATAAGTTAGAGATGAAACAGGCAGAAGCCTCGTATGTTCAATTTCAAAAATATTTACATAATGGAAAATTTAAAATCCCTGTTATCCAATGGTTTGACGAAAATAACAATAAAATAAGACACCTTACGACAATTCAAAGTAAAATAGAACAACGGGTCTCTCAAAAAATAGAAGAGTACCAACAGTTACAGTATATTATACTTGCTATCGCTTCATTTATTATTCTATTAACCCTTATCTTAACTATTATTGGACTCATTACACGAAAAGAGCTTAGTAACAATATGCAAGATTTAGAAGAGATTCTAAATAATGCTGTTCAAGAGGCTGATGCAACTTTTGAGGGAACAAGCATCTCTGCCATACGTGATATTGATTTACACTCCAGCAAGGGGATGAAAGAGGCTTATAAATTTATTGAATTACTTATTGAAAATGCCAAATCAGATAAAATGGAAGCACTTGAAGCCAATGAATCAAAATCGCTATTTCTAGCCAATATGTCCCATGAGATTAGAACTCCTCTCAATGGAATCGTAGGATTTACCGAACTTTTAAAAAGTACAAACCTCAATAGTGAACAGCGAGAATTTACAAATATTATCGAAAAAAGTTCAGAAAATCTACTCAGTATTATCAATAATATATTGGACTTATCAAAAATAGAGAGTAATAAAACTGAACTGGATATGATTATCTTTGACCCAATTATTGAGTTTGAAAATGCTGTAGAGACCTATGGTGTTCGTGCATCTGAAAAGGATATTGAACTTGATTTCTTCTTGGACCCTGCCATAAACAAAAAAGTCTTAGGAGATGCAGTTAAAATTAAAGAGGTTATTATTAACCTCATGAGTAATGCCATTAAATTTACCGATTTGGGTGGAAAAATATCGGTTGAGATTAAAAAGGTCTCTTCTATTGAAAATCAGACAGAAATCTCTTTTTCTATTCAAGATAATGGTGTAGGAATGACCAAAGAGCAACAGCTCAATGTCTTTAATGCCTTTACCCAAGCTGATGTATCTATTACAAGAAAATATGGGGGAACAGGACTGGGCTTAACTATCTCAACCAAATTCTTAGAACTTATGGGTTCTAAACTGGAGTTAGAGAGTCAAAAAGAGAAAGGAACGCGATTCTTTTTTAATATTCTCTTTGAAGAGGTATTAGAGAGTACTGAATTGGGAACTACCCCTCCATTTGAAGGGATTACTATCTCTAAATTTAAATATGATGTACCAATACAACAAGATATTTATATTTCAAAATACCTTGATTACTTTGATATTCAATACAGAGCTTTCTCTACACCTTCTGACTTAAAAAAACATAATGAAGATGAAGAGATTAAAAGTATATGGCTTGATATTGATGACTGTAGCGAGAAGCTACTCAAAACCATTCATCGATTAAAATCAGATAAAGTTATTCTACTCTCAAGCTTTTCAAATAGAAGCAAACTTGAATCTCTAGAGATTAATGCCACAAGAATTCTATATAAACCAATTACACCAACTAAAATTGTGCAAGCACTTAATGCAATTACACCTGAACAAGATAGTCAGAGTCAACAGAGTACAACACAAGAGTTTCCTTTCCAAGATATTCAATTTGAAGGAGATATACTCGTTGCTGAAGACAATTTCATTAACCAAAAGCTTATACGACAAATTCTTATTCGTTATGGTGTCAATGTTGAACTTGCTAATAACGGTTTAGAAGCTTTTGAAAAACGAAAAAGTAAAACATATGATTTAATCTTTATGGATATTCAAATGCCTGTTATGGATGGAGTTGAAGCGACTCATGAAATTATCAACTATGAGATAGAAGAGCAGTTAACACATATTCCAATTATTGCTCTTACTGCTAATGCCCTAAATGGAGACCGTGAACGCTTTATGAAAGAGGGATTAGACGAATACATTGCCAAACCAATAGAAACAAACGAGTTGCTTTTTATATTGAAAAAGTTTCTAAAACCTAAAAGTTCTACTCCTACAAGTATGAAAGAAGAAGATAATGTTCTAGAGAGTGCAACTGTTGAAAATCTCTTCTCAAATGAAAGCAAAGAAATTCCAAAAGAGGAGAGTAGAACAGATGATGGAATAGTTCTTTTATTAGAAGAGGATGAGAGTGAAATTATAAATGAAACAACTACAAAACCAAAGATAATAGAAAAGCCAAAGAGTATTCTTATTGCAAAAAAGAATCCATTAGAGTCACAAATTCTCTCTAAAGTGATTAATAATATGGGTTATACGATTAAAATTGTAGATGAGATTAGTGAATTAGAAATATTAATAAAAGATACCAATTATGATATGCTCCTTATTGACCGAGAGTTAAAAGCATTCAATCAAGATATTTTACAGCAACAGCATAAGCAGATGAATGTCATTATGCTCTCTAATAATCAACCCGATAATCAACACTATAATACAAAGTTAGTAAAAGAGATACTCTTTGGAGTTATTACACGAGAAAAAATTGAACAGCTTATTCAAAAATATAAAGGCTAAAAGATGATTTTTAAAGTTTTAATTATTGACGATGACTACATTAACCGTAGATTGCTACTCTCTTTATTGAAGAAAGCTCTCTATAAGATAGAGATTATTGAATCTGTAGATGGAAAAGATGCCCTAAAAAAACTCAAAGAGAACCTTGATATTCAGCTTATTTTGCTGGATGTTGAGATGCCCAACATGGATGGTTCAAAATTTTTAAAACATTATGTTGAAGAGTGTTTTTCCCATCAAGTACCAATTATTGCTGTATCCTCAAATGACCTAAGAATTAAAGAGATATTAATGTTAGGTGCCAGTGCTTTTATTGTTAAACCTGTAACTGAAAACAAACTTTTAAATGCAATTATGAAGAGCCAAAATAGACAAACTTAATTATATATTAATATTTAATTTTAATTTAATATATTTATGTTACAATTATAACATAAACAATTAATATAAAAGGAAATCTATTATGAAAACATTTGCAACAATAACTGTATATTTACTACTTCAATCTGCTTCTCCATTGGCAACAAAATTGCGTCATTTTCTACAGAAACATCTTATTCGTCACTTTTAAACTTTTCTATCTAATAAAAATAACATTCTTTCATATTAAACTCCCAATTCTATTCCATCATCTTTGATTTGGGAGAGTCATCTTCACGTTATTTTATGTAAAATAGTATTTTCTAGAATAGCCTTTTTTAAGTTTTTTCAAGAAAAATTTAAAAAAAAGCTTTTTTTTCTAAAGAATCTACTATTTTCAACAATTTTTATATTAAACTTTTAATATATCAATTTTAAAGGAGTTAGATATGGAAGAGTTTTTTGTTATAGGTAAACGAAAACTGGATAAGAGTTGGAACTTAAAAGACCTACATGAACCAAATAATGCATTTGATTATTGTGAACAAATACTGGATATTCCAGAAGAGTATCTTATTGATGCAGGAATGACCTCTGAAGGATTAGAGGTTACCATTGCAAATGCTGATGAAGAGGAAGATTGGTATATTCAATTAAAACGTGTATCTTAAATTCTCTTGTTCCCACATTAAACGTGGGAACAAGTAGAAAATTTGATTATAAATTAATTACAACCACATCCTCCACCCGATTTTGTATGTGCAGGTGCTTGTGAAGCTGCTGCTCCACCTGTGCTACATGCCGATACACCTGGAGGTGTTGTTGGTTGAACAGCTGAGTTATCAGCCCCACCCTCTGCATTTACTTTATCAATAAACGCCAATAGATTGGATGCTGCTGTATGATAACGTTTTGCTGTCTCAGAATCTGGTTTATGGAATGTAATTGGTTGCCCTGTATCTCCACCTACTCTGATTGCTGGTTCTATTGGAATTTGTGCAATAAGCTCTGCATTGTACTCTGTAGCTACGGCCTTACTTGTACCCATTCCAAAAATATCTGACTCTTCATCACAAGATGGACAGATAAATCCACTCATATTCTCAACCACACCTGCAATTGGAATATGAAGCTTATCAAACATATCTAATGAACGTCTAGAGTCATCTAAACTTACCTCTTGAGGTGTTGTTACAACAACTCCTGCTGTTACTGGTACAGATTGTGCCAATGTTAACTGTGCATCACCTGTTCCTGGAGGCATATCAATAACCAATACATCCAGCTCTGACCATAAAATATCTCTTAAGAACTGCTCAATCGCTTTCATAATCATAGAACCTCTCCAGATAAGTGATTGACCCTCTTCCATAAGTGAACCCATAGACATCATCTCGACACCATATGCTTTTAAAGGTTGAACTTTATTTCCTTGAATCTCTGGTTTAACACCATTTAAACCCATCATCCGAGGAATGTTTGGGCCATAAATATCAGCATCTAAAATACCCACTTTTTTACCCTGCATTGCCATAGCAATTGCCAAGTTTACAGAAGTAGTTGATTTACCAACACCACCCTTACCTGAACTTACCATTACAAAGTTTTTCACTTGTGGAGCGATATTTTTACCACTAACTGAGTTGCTTAGCTGTTTTGGAGCTTGTGGAGCTGTAATATTCACATCTACTGCTAAAAAACCTAATTTTCTAAGTTCACTTGTTACCTCATCGGTAATTTGTGCTTTAACTTCTGGTGCAGATGAAGTGATGTCTACAGAGATAACTGCTTTATCTCCTTGAATTTGTACATCTTTTACAAATCCAAACGTTACAATATCTTTTGTAAATCCTGGATAAGTTACATTTTTCAATGCTTCTAAGATAGTTTCATTTGTCATTAAGACTCCTAATAAATTATATATTTTCTACGTTGTATACTGAAAACCATAAGAGTTAGCTTATCTCATCGCGATTCTTATTGTTTTCGTAAAATAAATTGTATTACTTCACTCTTAAAAGTAAAAAAGAGCTTAATACATTAAGAGAATAATAGTAGAATATATTATAGATAAAACTTAATATTTATTTAATACAGGAAAAAATTATGCTAAAAACTTCTATTTTAAAACACTTATCTCAAGCACATCAATCTCATATATCATGGATGAAAAGTGCCAACAAAAGTATCTCTAGTTCTATAAATAACCAAAATTCTACTCCTTTTGACGCAACAGAATGCTCTTTAGGTGTATGGCTCAACTATGAAGGCAAAGCTCTACGTAAAATAAAAACGCTTAATAAAATCATAGAACGTATTGAGATAGAACATAATAAACTACACAATATCTATCTCAATATCTATCAAATCTTCTTTATGCTTCCAAAACAGAAATCTTTTTTAGAAAAACTCTTTAACTTCTACTCTAAAACAGAAAATGAAGAGGTTCAAGAGGCTGTTAAATTACACTTTAAAGATATAGAAGAGGACTCTAAAAGGCTAATAGAATTATTAAAGGAGCTGGAGAGACGTATTGACTCCTTACCCTTTGACAAAATAGATATAAAAACCAAAAAACCTTTTAAAAGAGCTGTTTAGCTAACAATCAACTAAATTAGTGTATAACCATTCACAATGAATATAGATGAGATACAACAGCTAAAACCATTTAGAAAAAGTAAGATAAACTATGTCAAAGCCATCATCCAACAAGGAAATGCCAACAGTACCTATGTTCTAAAGACAAATAAACAAAAGTTTATCTTGCGAAGATTTAAAATCCAAATAGACCGAAAAAAAGAGTTTGCTATTCAGAAAAAAGTCTATAAGAAAAAAATTGGTGCAGAACCTATTTTCCTCCAAGAAGATTTAATGATTAACACTTTTTTAGAGGGAGAACACAAAAATAAATTGACACAACAAGCACTTAAAAAAATGGCCAAAATTCTTAAAAAAGTGCATAAAATCAAAATACGCCAAAAACAGAACAGTTTTAAAAAAAATTTCAAATTTCACCATAAAAAAGCCAAACAAGCCTTTATTATTTTAGATAAACAGAAAAAAGAGTACGCTTTAGGTCACAATGATTTACACCATCGAAATATTATTTTTAATAAAAAGAGCATAAAATTTATTGATTGGGAGTATGCACGATACTCTGACATCTATTTTGATTTGGTTTCAATTATTATAGAATACAAACTTAATCTAAAAGATAGACAAACCTTTCTACAAAACTACTTCCATCAGAAAAGCATCAATCATAAAAAGATTGATGCCTATACCATTATATATAAAGAGCTATGGAAGCTATGGTTTGAGAAGTTGGCTAAAGGGGAGTTATAAATCAACCCTACCCAATTCAAACTTTTCCGAAATAGAAATTATTTTGTTAACGCATAAAAATCTTTAGGGGCATCAACTTCAAAAGTCAAAGATTTTTTAGTTTTAGGATGAATTACAGTAAGTTTGGTTGCATGAAGTCCCATTCTATCTCCTTTTTTATATCCTTTTCCATAACGTTCATCTCCTAAAATATAGTTACCCAACCATGCAAGGTGTACTCTAATTTGGTGCTGTCTTCCTGTCTCAATAGCCACCTGAAGCAACGATGTTTTAGAGAAGCTCTCCTTTAGCGTATAGTGTGTTAGTGCAAATTTGGCTTTGGGATGCGCTCCTACATGCACTTTATACTCTTTATCATCCATTCGTAATGGTTGGTTAATTGTCCCTTTTGGCTCTTTTAAACTACCATTTACAATAGCTAAATAGACCTTTTCAGACTTCCCCCACCTTCCCATTACTGCCTCTCGGCTATCTTTTGATGTGGCAAAGAGTAAAATGCCCGAAGTCTCACGGTCAAGTCGATGCACAGGAAAGAGCTGTATATTATTACGTCTATTAGATAGCTGTTTTCGTAAAATAGCCAAAGCATGATTCTGCTTCTCTTTTACTGTTCCCACCGAAAGAAGCCCAGCAGGTTTATTAATGGCAACAAGTTCACTATCTTGATAGATAATTTCCAAGCTTGTAATGGCTTTAGAATCTCTTTTTGAAACCACACCAATCTCTACAATATCACCCACACTCAAAGGAAAGTCAAACTTTGTTGTACTCTCTCCATTAACAGAAACTGTAGCACTCTTAAGACGCTCTTTCACCTTTTTTTTAGACCAAGTATGGAGGGTTGAAAAAAGAAAATTTAAGAGTTTATCCTCTTTTTTTACTGTGAATTTTTCTGCCATATTTTAATTACCTTAATATTTATATGGCGTATTATATCATGTTAATACATCCTTAATAATCCGTAATCCATTCTTGTAAAAAATCTTCTCTACCTCATCATAAGAGAATCCATCTTTTAACAGAGCATCACTAAGTTTAGACATCTCAGAAGCATCGGCTATCTCTACAGGGTTAGGAATGCCATCAAAATCAGAACCCAAGCCGATAACCTCAATACCTGCTACTCTTTTAATATGTTTAATGTGTCGTACCATATCGGTAATTTTTGAGACCTCTAACTTCTCTTTTAACTCCCCATCTATTAAAAAGTTGTTAAAAAAGTTAATACCTGTCAATCCACCAGCATCTGCCAATTTTTTCAACATAGTATCTGTTAAATTTCTTGGATGATTTGTCATACTACGACTGTTAGAGTGCGAAGCGATAAATGGCTTTCTACTCTGCTCTAGAACATCTTTAAAACCTCTATCTGAAAGATGTGAAACATCAATCAACATCCCCAAGTAATTCATCGCCTCTACCACTTCAAAACCTTTAGGTTTTAAACCTTTCTCTTGGTCTCTCCACTCATAATTTGAATATCCTAAATCATTCTCATAATTCCATGTGAGTGTAATGAGTGAGATGCCACGATTTTTAAAAAATTCTAACTTCTCTAAATCCCCCTCAATTGCATCCCCCTCCTCTATTGTTAAGAAAGCTCCTATTTTTCCGTATTTTTGAGCTAAAATAAGCTCTTTGTAATTTTGGCATAGTACGATTTTATCACTATTTATAGCCAACTCTTCATGAAAATTTTCTAACATCTCAAGACAATAATTATAGGTACTACTATGATGCTCTTTATCTATATAGAGTGCAAAAAATTGTGCCAAGGCATTTCCCTCTTGTAACCGTTCCACATCTATCTTTAAACTGTTGGTCAACAGAGGCTCATTCTTTTCAAGCATCGCCGAAGCTGTATCACAGTGAAAATCAATAAAATTCATAAGATTATTTTTTACCTCTAGCTTGTTCCATTGCTACTTCTCTCATCGCTTCAAAAGATTGTGTTGAAGAGTTCGCATCAATCGTTTTACTTGCCAAGATATGAGCTTTCTCTTGAACGGTATTAAGTTCACCCAATAACTCTTCTATCTGTAACTCTAAGGCTCTATTTTCAGCTTCAAAATTTTCAAGCTGAGTTCTTTTTAGTTTAATTTTATTCTCGAACTCCTCTGTCATACTCTTATATGCTTGAGCGTTAGCACTCTTCTCTTTTGTTACAATTGATGTCACTTTAGCCGTAACCGTTTGCTCAAACTTCTCTTTGTGTAACTCTGCTTTTTTAATACGTTCAGATTGTGCCATCTCCTCCTCTTCTATCACTTGATATGCCTCTTGATTTTTACTCTTATAACTCTGCTCCAAATCATCTATAAGAGCTTGATTATTCTCTAACAATAAAGATTGCTCTAGCGATAGAGCATAATTGGCTTTTTCTTTGGCATATCCATCACTTTTTTCTAAACGACTCTTATTGAGTTTAAATGCATTTTTTCTCTTAAAAAATAGTGCAGAGTGCTTCTCTTTCTCATTATCAAAAGCATCTTCTATCTGCTCTATTTTATCTTCATTTTCTCTCTTTTTACCAGCAATAGCCTCCTCTTGCTCTTTTAAAATCTTATTATATCTAGAGATTAAATCTTCTAAAAGTACCGATGATTCACTATCATATATTCTTTTAATTGACTCTATCTTCTCATCAATCTGCTTCTTAAGCTCCTCTATCACTTTAATCTCTGCACTCATATCCTCTTTTAATCGATTAGAGAAGCTATTAAAATTATTAACCAAACCATCAACAGAGAGTATATCCTTTGGTATGAATTTGTTCTCTTTTACATTAACAGTCTCTGCTGTTTTAGATATTGAACCTCCACTACTTTTAAGGTTACTTTTCAATTCATTAATAAGCTTCATCGCCTTTTCATACTCTTCAAGAATCTGCTTTTTTGTATTTTTATCGGTTACTTTTTTTACTACAATACTCATCGTCTATCCTTTAATATTTAATGTATTCTGTGTCAACTGATTGAGTTCTACTTTTGCACTCTCTAGCTTCTCTTTTAACTCTTTGATACTCTCTCGTTTTTCACTACTATTTTTAACAATATTTTCAATCTTTAAATCCAAAATATCCAGCTCATTTTCAAAATGGCTTTTCATACTACTCATACTACTTTGATGCTCTTGTTTAATAAATCCCAATTTTATCTTAACGACTTTAGCAACTTTTTCAGCAAGAGCTGTTTCATATTTTTCCAAATAAAGTTTTGCATCATCATCAGCCTTCTTATTTGACTCTAATACTTTTCTTTTTAATGCAATATCTTTCTCAATAACACGGCGTTTTAACTCTTGCTCCCTTTTTAACTCAGCCAACTTCTCCTCGTGTGCATCTTTTATCTCTGTAAGCTTAAGATGATGCTCATAGCGTCTCTGCTCCTCCTCTTGGGCAAGCGTCTCCTCTCGATGCTTCTCCCACTTTATAATCTCCTCTTCTAAAGCTATTACATCCTCTTCCCAACCTGATTTAATAACTTTCTGCTCTTTAAGAATTTTCTCTTCTCTCTCTGTATAGGCACTCTCCAAGTTCTTTAAATCGAACTGATATTGCTGTTTCTCTATCGCTATGGCATCAAGAACAATCACTTTATCATCCAAATTTTCAAGCTCTTGAATCAATCTCTCTTTAATTGTTTTAAAATCATCAAGCTGTTTGAGTTCTCTCTTCTCAATATCCAGCAGATTATTAGCATTTTGACTAAAAGCCACCTGTGCTTTAGTAATATTATCAAGAATGGTTACATAACTAAATTCAACATACTCTTCAACCAACTTTTGAGCTTCAAGTTCTCTATTTTTATCCAATGAACTAATAATTTTTTGTCTATTTATTTGATGTTTCTCTAATACATGCTGTAATGTTTTCATTATATTCCTTTAATATTTATAACCTAAATTTGTTATTGTTTACAGAAGAAAGTTTAACTAAAAAGCTGATAAATTCCAATAAAAATGTCAAATTGTAATATTTTTATTTTATTAATGTCAAAAATAGAGAGTTTAGAAGATAAGGTATAAATCCTACAGCTTAGAACTGTAGGAGAAGAATAGGATTAAAAACCTATCTTTTTATCCATAGTTTAAATGTATGCCATGAAATCAAACACCATAAAATTATACTACTGATTATAGTAAAAACTCCTACCTCTTCATGAAGGTGAATAAACCCTTTTGGGTCTATATTGGAGAGTGTAAAGAGATAATCCAAGCCCATACCAAAAAGCATACTTCCTATAATAATAGTACCCAAGTAGATAAAGAGTGAACGTGTTCCCAACATCTTTTTAACCACACCTATTGTCACAGTATTGGTAGCAGGTCCAGCAGTTAAAAAGACAAAAGAGGCACCAGCACTTACTCCTGCCAGCATTAATCCTGCAGCAATAGGTAGGGAAGCTGTAGCACAAACATACATGGGAACAGCAATAATGATAACAATCATATAGGATAACCAGCTATATTCAATTAAAATATTACTTAAATTTTTAGGAATCAAGACAGTAATAAATGCACCCAAAATCAATCCCCAAAGCAGAGGTTTTGCAATATCCTTGAGCAATGTACCAAAAGAGTAATTTAAAACCCTTTTTACAAAATGCTCTTTCTTTACTTGATTACTACAACAAGAAGTAGAAGTAGAACAACAACTTTCATTACTCTTTTCGGAAGGTTTTTGAGTCGAAAATAGAGATTGACTCTTTTTAGGCTCCTCTTTATCAAAAATATTGGTCAATACTCCTGCAACAATAGCAATAATCATAGAAGTAACAGCCCGATAGAGGGTAAAAATCCAACCAAATATCCCATAAGTAGCCATAATTGAATCAATCCCTGTAATGGGTGTAGAGATAAGAAAAGAGAGGGTAGCTCCCTTAGATGCTCCAGACTTTTTTATACTCGTAGCCAACGGAATAACTCCACAAGAGCAGACAGGAAGAGGTATTCCAAAAATAGTAGATTTCACAACTGACCATATATTCCCCCTTCCTAGGTGTTTGGTTACCAAACTTTCAGGTACAAGCTCATGCAGAACTCCTGCAAAGAGCAGACCAAAAAGTATATAGATTGCCATGGCATTGCTTAAATCAATTAAAGCACTACCAAAGAGAGTAATATATTCCATGTTATATCCTTTTTTATAACTATAACCATCGTTCTTTAAAAAAAGATGAATTAAATCTTAAATCTAATTTTATTTATCTGAGCCACACTTACCCATAGCTTTCATATTTCCCATATTCTCACCCATATCCTCTTCACTATTTGGAAGTCGTAGATTATGCTCATACTCTAATTCAGCTTTAGACATTTTATTCTCTTTTTTTGGCGAAGTTTTATAAGCTTTTTGGTCTGCCCCACACTTACCCATCGCTTTCATTTTTGACATATCTTCTGGCATCGCCTCTACACTTGTAGAACTTTTGAGTTGATGCTCATACTCCAACTCTATTTCAGAAACTTTCTTCTCTTTTTTATCAGAAGGTTTATATGCTTTCTGGTCATCCCCACATTTTCCCATCGCTTTCATTTTTGACATATCTTCTGGCATTGATTCTACAGTTGATGCACTCTTAAGTGCATGTTCATACTCCATTGCTACATCTATTTTTGTTTCAGCTGTTGCATAGATTAATGATAGTGTTACTAAACTTACTAATATTCTTGTTTTCATAATGTTTTCCTTGGTTATTAATGTTCCAACTCTTTAAGTCAGATAAGCAATTGTATATTATTAAGTGTGCAAAGCATGTGGAGAGAGATTAAAACCAAACTCTAACCCCTGCCATAGCATAAGTCTCATCCAAGGCATTAAAATCTGCTGTATTTCCAAAATTCTTACTCCACTCCAGACCAATATAAGGGGCAAACTCTCGTTTAATCTCATATCGTAACCTCATCCCTGCTGTGATGTTTGATAATCCTTTTCCTAAACCCATTGAGGGGTTATCTTTGGAGTATAAATCAGCACTAAAACTCGGTGTGAGTATCAGTTTTTGGGTTAATAAAGCCTCATACTCTGTCTCTAAACGTAATCCCAGCTCTCCTTGCTCTCCAATAAGCAATGCTCCTCGTGTCTCAAAAAAGTAAGGGGCTAAACCTTGAATGGCTAAAACTCCCCATGTTTGGGAGTCTATCTCATTTTTATCGTAACCTACTCCATATTGAATATCCCAATAGGGAGCAATGGCTTGGCTATAGACCAACTGATTTTCACTCTCCACACTTCCACCTTGTGGCTTTTCCCCTTCACTATAGAAGTAGATTTTATTTAAATCGTACCCTACCCAAATATTGGTATCCCATGCCATATTCTTTTCGTTATTTTGTTGCTGTTCCCACTCATCAATGGTAACTTTTGCAAAGAGTGGGTCATCGCCCATTCCTGCGTTGCTTCTTAAGGTTAATAAAGCCATTGAGATGGCTACTATTTTTAGTGTGTCTATTAAGTATTTCATAACTTTTTCCTTTTAAATCTCTATTCCAATCCCGTAGGTTCGATTTCATCGAATGAAAGCACAAATCTTATAAAAACCCTTGCTCGATAAAATCGAACCTACAAATGCCAATTTCTTTAACGAACCACAACTTTTCTAAACATCCCACCCATATGATAGAGCAGATGACAGTGATACGCCCACTCCCCTTTGGCATCAACGGTTACTTGCATACTAATTTTTGATGCAGGTTGCACCACAATCGTATGTTTTCGCACCAATCTTCCATCCCCTGTCTCTAAATCGCTCCACATTCCATGTAGGTGCATTGGGTGGTTCATCATAGTATCGTTGATATAGGTAATGCGTAGCCGTTCACCGTAATGAAACTGTAACGGTTTAGAGTCAGCATATTTAATGCCATTAATCGACCACATATAGCGTTCCATATTGCCTGTGAGTCTTAATATTATCTCTCTTTGGGGTGTTTTTGTATCAACCACACCATCCAAACTTTTTAAATCGGCATAAGTTAGAACTCTTCTGCCATTATTTCGCAACCCTGCCCCTGCATCACTCAAACGATATTGAGGATTTTTAACCCTCATGGTCGTCTGAACACCTCTTGCTTCGGGAAGT
>Ga0256843_1000482_pt1 | contig 34366 bp, 32 predicted proteins | sample AlvinellametaG_FD_191572 | JGI IMG/M metagenome (GOLD analysis project Ga0256843, IMG submission 191572) | Pompeii worm associated microbial communities from hydrothermal vent at the East Pacific Rise, Pacific Ocean - Alvinella | ecosystem: Host-associated > Annelida > Integument > Unclassified ...
TTTGATGTGTATCGAAAGTATAGCAAAAAAAGAAAAAAAATGCAAAAATCTTCTAAAATAACCCCAAAACGGCTAAATACAATGACACAATTATACTATCTTTTGATAGTCTGTTTTGTTTCTTTTGACAGACTATTGGCTTCCCTTTTTTTCGCATTTTCTTTCTTTGTCTCCAAAACAACTTGGTTTTCCTTTAGGACACACTCCCTATCCGTGCCAATATTCAAACTTCCAACATCAACACCTTTTACCTCCAAGAGAGATATACTGTCGATCGCTCCCATAGGGGTATGAATTGTCACTCCTATTTCCTCAAGCACGTTGTCTGGCGCAAGACTTCCATCCTCATCAATGATCTCGCAAGCAAGCTCAGAAGCAAGTTCCATTTGGGATGAGGATACCCGACACGGTATCAGTGTGCTATCAATGGGGTTTTCCCAAAGAAAAGGATACTCATCCTGTGCTTGGATGTAGAGAGACAACATATCTGGGGGAATATTATGAAGTCTTCCGATCTCATCCACCTTTGCATCAAACAATCCTTCATAGAAAAGAAGTTCCCTGTATGATGAGTCTTGAGATGCACCAAGCTCAGCCCGTACCATATTCGACGCTTCACTAAGCTTGAGGTAAAGTTCATTCTTCGCCTCGTCAACCTGCTTAAAAGTGTTTTTGATACCAGACGGCAACCCCTCTACAATGTCTCCGAAGTATGTGACAGGAAGATAGTCTGTGCGCACCACTGTATCGGGAATATCTTTAAGCCCCATCTCTGTGATCTCATCTCTTATACTACCCCTTTCTACTCTCGCAAACTCCTTCTTGATATTTTCAGGGGATGAGGTACTGACAATTTTCTCTTTCACTTTGTCTTTGGAAATATCAAAAACAACCAGAGATGTTGTAAATGGAACTTCCTCTCCATTTTCCAAAGGAAAGGACTTGATGTTGTGTTTCAGGTTAAAAGCACCTTTTGGCTCAAGAACAAGCACTGGGATTTTGCCTTCCTCGTATGAAGTTGCAAGTTCGGACTTTGGAGTGCCGTAATGTGTTACAGTACCGTCTTCTGAGGAGAAGCCTTCAAACTCAATAAACTTATCGTCACTGAACAGTTCGTTTCTTGGATAGAAGTGGTAGTGCTTGCCATCTATTTCTCCATCTCTCGGTGCTCTTGTTGTTGCAGATACGGTCTTTCGTACAAGGTCTGGGTAATTTCTGACGAAATTTTCAGCAGTAAAGCTTTTTCCAGTAAAGCTGTCACCCACAAAAACAAGAGCATACCCGCATGGGTTTCCGTTTTCATCAGAAAACATCTTCTCTTTTTTGGAGGCGGGGTCAAGACCGAGCCTGTTCGACAGAAGACGAGCGATCTCGTTTTCAAGCCGTTCGCTTGCTTTGAGTTTTTCATTTGTGGCACTCATTGCTTTTCTCCTTTTTTAAATTTTTATCATTATAGCAGAAGGATAAAGTAGGAAAAGTGAGGGGAAAAGCCAAAACAAGGGCTCTTCTTATGCTATAATTAACCGACACAGCAAAAAGTCAAAAAGGAAACAAAAGTGGGTTTTATTGAAAGAGTTAAATGCTTCTTCTCTCCAAGCAAAATTCAAAATGAACTGGAGATGTATAAGCAGTATGTAAAAAATCAAAATGATGAGATCGAAGCATACAAAAAGGAGAAGGAGCAGTGCGAAAAGCAGTTGGAAAAATTCTCAACACAACACAAGAGCATTACAGAAGAGAATAGAAGACTGAAAAAAATAGATAAGATTATGTTTATGATAGCCACCCTCCTTGGGAACGATGAGAAGCACGAGATCATTATGCCGAACGATATTGAAAGGATGACATCAGGAGCTAAGATATGCACAGAATACTTTGATGCAGACCCATCAAAAAGGGCAAAAAAGGAGCAGGTTGTAGATGGGTTTATGCACTACCTTGAAGAAGAGTTATGGGTAAAAGTATGTGGAACAAACTTTGCCTGTTGGGAAGCCGAAGAGTGTAGAGAAAAAGAGGAGACGGGAGATGTATGAGTATATGCTTGAACTGTTTTTCTGTAAGCCAACATCACCAAAAAGGCATAGTGGACTCCAAAAAACGCCTTTTTGGGATGAATATAAGCAGGGAAAGGGAGAGACTGTTCTCTTACATATTGCAACATGGGAAGCTATCGAAAATGAAGTCCTGAGAAGATACCCTGACGTGGCGTATATTCAAATTTTACAAAAAACGCTTCTTGCACCACTACATGAATACATCAAAAGGTATGAAACACTAAAGCTGAAAATACGCGACAGTCGCCTTCATGGGAAAGGGGTGTTTACTGAGTATCTAATCAAGAAGGATGAGGTAATAGTGGAACTTGATGGTGACATCATAAGCACAGAGGAGCTTGGGGATGGATCACTGTACCCATCTGGGGAATGGAACGCTATCGGGGATGATCTCTATCTTGTACGCGGGGACAGAACAATATACGGCTTCATAAACCACTCAAGAAACCCAAATGCCGAAATCTCTTTTGCCGACTATAAAATACGGGCATTACGGGATATAGAGATCGGTGAAGAGATCACGATAGATTACAGAAGAGAGTCTCTTTCAGAAGCGTATCTAAAAGGGCATGGAGCAACATACCTCTAATGTGTTCCACTTTCGCCTGAGCCGTCTGCTTTATAGAAATCTTCAAAAAGGTGATCGAAGTTTGCCTTTTTGATGCAGGCGTTTTTTTCTTCTTTATCTACATATCTTGCAAAATCATCATAAATTTCTGCTTTGCGTTTAAGTGGGTTTTTCCCAATAAATTTTGCTTTAGTATCGCTCGACAATAAGTCAATACACTTCGCATCCCTTGGGGTATCGACAAACTCTTTTGGATTATCGGCAACATAAGTAAGCACAGAAAATACAAGTTGTGCATACGGCTTGATTTGCGATAGCCCCTTTGAGCGATACTCTGTTACGACTGCATTAAGGTTTCTGACCGTCGATGCACCCCTGATTGCAAAATACACAAAGTCACCGTTAAATTTGTCTTTGTATGCTTTGTCAATAGGCAATTTGAACACTTTGTCCGCAAGGTATCTTCTTGCCCAATAGAACACCTTTTCAAAAGGTGTTGCATCCTGCTCTAAAGTATCAAGCTTTTCTTTTTCTATCATTGCTCTCCTCCTCCTGCTATTTTAAACTCTGTAATATGAAGCATTGCAGTAACCTCCTTGCCTTCTCCATCGGTGTACTTTATGGAGAAAAAGCCTGTCTCGTCCCCACCGCTGTTTACTTCGACAACCTTGCCCTCGCATATTGCCTCATCCTTAATGAATGTAACCTCATCACCGATCATAATGCCTTCAACGGCACGGGTCGCTTTATCTGTCATTTGCTATATCTCCTTTGTAGTTTGGAATTTAGGCACTTAGCCAATCATTGTTGAGCTTTCTCAGTATCCGAGCATTGGAGTAAGCCATCTCCCTTGTCAGGAGTGTTTTTACCCTGTAAAGTCTCATCTGGTCATCCTTTTGCAGAGCAAAGGCGAGCTTTGGCTCTCCTCCGTTGGTGATGAAGGGGAATAGTAGCTGTATCCTGTTCGAGTACCAATGCGGGATAGCGATCCTGTAACCCCTGATAACGCGCCTTCTAATCTTTTCCAGAGCCCCCTCAATCGCAAGCATAGCGATTGTTGGGTTATTGCTCAGTTCAGGTATCACAGAAAGCCTTTCTCTATTGTCATGGACAATATGGTCAAGGTCTATTTCAATGTCATACGAATAGTCAAATACGAGATCGGAAGGGTTTTCGATAAATGTGGCGATTTCTGGCTTACCCCTGAACGGTCTGAGCTTTGCCGAGATACTGTCAAACATATCGTCAAAAATCCACTCGGTATCCTTCATATATGCAGTGCTTTCATTTTTTCGGAAAGAGAGATAAATGTCTTTTCCAGAGGACTTGGTAAGAAGCCCAGTGTTAAAGCACGCCTGCGTTCCGTCTTCACTGTATGCGATCTTGTTTTGTTCATAGGCACGCAAAAACGTATAACGTAAATAGTTTTTCAGAACATAATATTCTCCATCCGCGCCTCTGCCAGACCAGTCTTCTGGGTTTGCAATCTCGGCAAGACGCTTATAGACCATATCATAGTCACGATCATCATAAAACACCTTTGCAAAATAACTCGTTCTGGGCTGACCGCTGTAATGACTAAAAAGAGAAGTGTACGGCACAAGCGGGGAGTAGGAGTTGCCCCTTTGTGTGTGGCTCTCACCCTCATTAAGCTCCATTCCAGATGCAGGGGTAGAAGGATTGTCGATAGATGACCCGACAATGATCTTCTTTGCCTCATTTTCTGGAACATAGTTCCATTCCTCTTCATCAGCTTCTCCTTCTTCTTCGTCAAGCGGAAAATCTGGCATCACGGAAGATTGGGGCTTTTCTTCTTTTGGCGCTTGAGAAACAGGAAATACCTGTCCATGAGGGGTAAAGATTTCAGCGACAGGTAGCCCGACGCTCCATTTGCTTGGAGTGTACTCCGTATCCTCTTTAAGGGTCATCTGTTCATCACAGTCCTTGAGCAGGTCAAGCATCTCCTCGTACCCATATTGAGAAGGTGAGAAACTTTTATCTTTCTTTTTCAGGAACTTGGTAAACTCATCCATTGAATACATCTCGCCCTCTGGCACAGACTTCTTCACAAGTGCCATAAATTGCCTAATTGTCTTTTTTCTTGCCATCTTTTCTCCCTTTTGATAGATTGGTCTTTTTCTTGTCTCCAAAATAGTATTCCATGACACCTTCAAGTAAAACAACTCGTTTTATTCTAATCTGTGTCGTATAGCATAAAACATTTTCCGCTGTATCCCCCCAAATACGATCGTTTTCAATGGCGATCTGGAGCGCTTCTTTTTCCTTGGTGGTAAACTCTTCTACGCTCTTGCCTTTTTTGAGAGCAGAAACAAGCGGTTTAGGGAAGTGCTCAAGAAGGCGATAACTGTTCTTGATAGCCGTCTTAACACTCTTTTTAAACACTTCTTCTGGTACGAATGTGTCGTCGAGCAAATAACTTGTGGATACATCTCCATACAGCATAATCTCTGAAACAAGTCTCCATGCTGTTTCAATTATCTCTCTAAAAAACTCTGCGTCCTCACCATTTTTTGATATATTGTCAGACAATGTTGGCGTAAACAAAACCTCCAAGAAAAACTCATTGTTTTTAAACACCTTCACATGATGACGGAACTCCTCAAGGAGGCGGAACACGTCGGCAATAGGCGCATCCATCTTTGGAATGTATTTTGACGGGACTACAAAGAAATGTTTGGCTTTGAGCGCCTTCTGTTGCTTGGTAGCGTACCACCTGTCGGACACAAAGACCACCTTCCCTATGGAAGGGTCTTCCTCCCCTGCTCCAAGCTCCAGATGCAACTCAATGGGCTTTTTGATGTCATACTTGGAAACAAGAGCATAGAGATAATTAACGTACAGCTCATCCATCGAGGTACGATAGTGCCAATCGTCTTTGCTGAGATCACCATTTTCAAGCATCTCTGAAATGTCTTTGGGGATATACATAGGGTCTATTGCGAACATGGGGAGTGACTTTTCAACAAAAACAAGTTCGCTCGCAGAAGGCAGACCGAGTGCCTTATTGTTTGGCTCTGATACTCCAAAATCCCCATTGCTCTCAAATATCTTTTCCAGAGCATACGATCTTGTGATCTGCATTACAGCCCCGTGAAGCGTTCGATTTGACTTGATCCCCTTGTCCGAATAAAGTTCAGAACTCATAAGGTTGTGATACCGCTCGTAGAACTCGACACCATGCACATTGTTATCGATATTGCTTTCAAGATGACAGTATTCATGCAGAAGCACCGTAGCAAGATAGAACATCTTGTTTGGACACGCATTGTCCACCACTGTCTCAAGAAGCGTTCTGTCTATAACGATATAGTTTTCCCCGTCCGTCCACGCCTCAGCACCGCCGTATGAGTCTCCTACATAAATCTCCCTGAGACCTGTGGAAGAGCCGAGAATGGAAGATAGGCGCAACATGGCGATCTCGTAAACCACTTCAAGATACTCGTAGGACGGCAGATCACTTTTTGCTTCCTTGGCAGAATTGTATCCTATCTCCTTGGCACGACCATCAAGCACTTGGGAAAGATAATAGCCAATGAGATGCTTGTGAAGTACCACGTTCAGCTTTTTGATATGGCGCATAGCAATATTTTCATCTCTTGTCAGCTCTTTCTTGTTGAACACTTTTATTTCGCGAGGGAACTCCTTTGACAAACTGCCAATATCCCAATACTCGGTAATCCCGAACTCGATCCAGTCATAAAAACTTTCAGCTCGCTCTCCTATGCGTTCGTAGGCATCCTCCATGACAGCCCCATAGTCTTCGTCCCATCGCCAGTTGAAAATAGCGAGAAGATCGCTGAAACTATCTAAACCAAGGTCTCCATACAATTCTGGGGCAAAGATCGTAACCCCTTTTTGCATATTCAGGTATGATGCAGTTGAACTCCCCTTTTTGTCAGACAGACATACGATTTCAGTACCATTGGAGAACAGATCAAGGAGTGAGAGTCTTTTGCCGTCCGCATCTTCAAGAATGGCATACTCGATAAAGTCGATCGGAGAGACATTGCCTGTCCTTAGAAGATTTAAGAAAAAATAGCGCTTGTTCTTCGGTATTTTTTTACCTTTGGCTTTGGCAAGCTCTTTTTCTACCGCCAATGCTCGAAGATAGCTTTTTGCTTCCTTCCAGACATCACAGTCCCTCTCGATAATGTCGTTTCTTGCGAAATTCACATTCATTCGCTTTTTGGAAACGAGCACACCTCCATATCCGACCTGACGGACAGGGTATCTGGAGACAAACACTCCCTGATTGTAAAGCGCAAGATGATATGAGTCTCGCGTATCCTTGTAGTAGAAGAGATCACACTCGTAATCCCAATCCTGCTCTGATGGGGAGAAACTGATCTTTTTCCCATTGATAAAAATATCAGTATCAACATAGCGAACCGCCTCTTCAATGTCATACACCATAATCTCTTCGACATCCTTGAAGAAAGTACCGCTTACTTCGCATCCTTCAAAAGGCTCAAGACCACTGTTGAGGTTGTACCCCAGACCATGCTTTTCGATATTGACATCCATGCGGTACTCCGAAGAGCGCCAAGAACACTCCGCAAACGCCATGATCTGCCCCCGCCCCATTCGGAAACGACCATAGACAGTCCCCTTTCTTTCATCTTCCTCTCCCGTATGAGGAGTTCCGAAACGCTCGAACAGGTCAATGATGTCCTGTTTGCTCTCAAATCCGCTTCCGTTGTCTTTAACAGAAAAATGCCCCTCTCTTGTGAGTGTGATCTCAATCTTTGTAGCCCCCGCATCAACAGAGTTCATAATGAGCTCCATGAGTGCTTTTGTCGGAGTCCCCGCCTGATGGGTAACAAGGTACTTTATGATGCTCTGGTCAACGGTAAATTCGCGCTTCTCGATCGATACATTCTCTGACGTTTTCAATACTATACCTCTTTAAGTGTTATAGTTTATTATACCAAAACAAAAGCGCGAAAGCAACAATTATAAAAAGAAAAAAGAGAAGGAGCGTGTGTGCCGTAAAGAAAGTGGCACATCAAAGCAAAGACGTTGACACAAGATCAAAAACGGTTCTGTTCGTCGGAAAATGCTTACACTCAAGAATAAACGGCTTAGAAAGAGCGGGAGCGTGAAGAAGTAATAGTAACCCCTCCTTCTTCATCCCATTGTTTGACGAAGATATGATGCTTGGAGGAAGAGCCATCCAAGATGTCTCGTCCAAAAATCTAAAAAACGGCATCATTCTGTCAATGGAAAAGAACATTCCCTTCTTGTAAGCCTCTGCCCCAATACGGTTTTTATCCCAGACGACCGCATTAGACATACTGATCTCCTCTTTGCTTTTGCTTCCCTCAATCAGGCGTTCCGCCGTCTCCACAAAAGAAGAGAAAACCTCCTCAGCAACAAGAAAGTTGTTAAGGCATATAGTCTCACTGTCGTTGAGTATAATATTTTTGTTTTCAAATCTGAAAGTTCCATACTCTTTCCCATCTTGGAAAAGCAAGTCACCTACAAGACGGACGATCTCAGGTTTTGCGTATGCGTACCCTGAACACTCTCCCTTGAAGTCATAGTAAACCTTGAGCATCACATTCCTGTCTGTTGCATAGATCGCATTGTTATCAAAATCAAACAGGACGTAGTGATGAGCAGGATCATATTTCCCTATGCCTTTTTGGGAAGCAAGCGATATGTTTGCCAACAATGGGAAAAGATGGATATATGATTGCGAGGAGAAACCTATCTCCTCTGGAAAATCGGTCTTGGTCTCAATAGTATCAGTATCAGTTCCCATTTCCATTATAGTGTCTCCTTGTTATCTTAAATTGCATAGGGGTCTATAAGGTCTTCTTTCAAGGAAACATTAATGATCTCTCCAAGAGTTCTCTTTCCCTTTATAACGGTATCCTCTGCTGTCTCTCTGATCCATCGCCTAAAGCGATTTACAATCCCCCATATAGTTCTATATGAGTGGAGTGACAGTCTTTCGTCGCTCAACTTGCTTGCAAAATTGGTAAGCCCAAGGATAAAAGACGGTTTTGAGACATAGAAGCGTTCCATACCAGTGCTCTCATAAAAAGCACTCATAAGTTTTGGTCGATGAAGGAAATAGTAAACAAGCGTTACCGCTTCAAGCCCCTCTTTGCTTTTATTCTCATACTCAGTAAGCCCCTTGTCGAGGTCTCCCTTTCCAAGAATACTTAAATATCTAAAATGGAGCTTGTTGTTATATCGCAAAATATACAGATAATCATCATATCTGCCATGTTTTCTTGCAATATCGGAGTAGGGAACAGGATAACGAACAACCTTCTTCTTTTTGTCCTTGCTGTTCCCTCGTGTGCTCGTATTGACCATTGCCGTCACCGTTCACCTCCCATTAGTAGTCGCTGTCTTCACGCATCGGGTTCATCATGTCAAGAGGCGATACCCATTTTTTCTTTTTCTCTGGAACAAGTATGATCTGTGTAAACTTCTTGCATCCGCTCTCGCTGTTTCTCAGACAACCCTTATTGTAGTAGTCCTTCGCCTTGATGAGGTCTTTCTTGACGATAAGACCGTCTCGATAATAGTCCCCGATCAGCGTACAGGAGTATCCTCTCCCAAGTTCGCATGAGTTGTTGAGGTAACGGATACCGTTGGTATAGTCGGCTCTTACCTTGATATAGTACACCCCTGCTCTGTGGCACGACAGACTCTTGCTTCTTTCGGTACAGTCTGTGATCAGTTCACGAAAGGTTGATTTGTGAAAATCGAGGTTTACTTCACTTTCCGTTGGGAAATTCCTTGCCTGTGAGTTCGTCACAGAAAGAAGCGCGATAGCCGAGAGGATCAGTGTCTTTTTAAAGTCCATATTGTAATACTCCTGTTGTGTTCTGGTCGTTTGCGGATATTATAGCAAAAAAAAGAAGGGGATTTTGTACTTCGCCCCCATCTAACGGGGCAAAAGTTGAAAATACGCAAATATACGCATCTGTCAATATCCCCGTTTAAACGCCTCAAGCTCATCATCGCTCACGGGAACGATCTTTGTGCTTGCAGAGACGATATAGCTCTCTCCAAAGCCAGTATTGAACAAATCACCGCTTCGAGAAGATATAAGCACCGCTTTCTTGGCAAACTGCCATGAAGGGGTTGTGACCCAACACAGCACTGGGAACTTGATACCGCTCTTGTCATACCACTGCTCTTCGACCTCAAAGGTGTCACTGCCGTACTTCTCGACAAAAAGATCGTTGTCTATCGTTTCGCTCGCGCACATACTGCCGTCAGGAGACCCTTCTTCCTCTTCTTTGGAAAAAACAACAGTGATCCGATTGTCCGAATGTTTCTGGAAGCGGTCGCCCTTTTGGTTTATGAGCACGGTACTTCCATATTCAAGTGCCCTGATCGCCTCAAACATTTTCATTTTCAGCTCCCTCTCCTTCTCCGATAAACATACGCCACTGCTTCTCAAGGGAAGCATCCCCCTCTGTGGCATCGTATGGCACAACAGCCCCATCGCACATTGAAAGGTCATCCCAGAGAAAGAAGTTCGGTGTCGGTGAGGCGGTAAACACATAGGTATCCTCCACGCCGTCAACCTTTCCCCTTCCAACAAACACAAAGCCATACTCCGCTTCGGTAGTGGAGGTCGAAGGCACAAAAAACACCCGTACAGGTTCGGAGATGATCGCAAGTCCCATCGCCCTCGCATACGCTTCGGAGACAAAGTAGCGTTTCAAAAACAACCTCTGTACGCGTGTCATCTCGGCATCTGGAGAGGATGGTGACAGAAGAGCGTACACCTCCCTTGCCGTTCGCATCAGCCCGCGCGAAATGATCGGGATGCCAGTCCCCGCCCTGCCCTGACTGGATGCCGTGTCACGATACATACACCAGTGCGTCAATGTATCGGCGACCCTCTTGTTGTGTTGCACCGTCACACCCTGCTCCATCCCGTAACGCACTGGGGCAACAAAAGCACTATGATAATCCTCTGCCGTAGGGCGCTCCTTTCCAAAAAGGGCGGACTTGTCCACCTCATCGATCTGGGTATCAAACCCGAACTTTGTTCCTTTTTCCACATTTCTTCCTTTGTCAAAATGAATAAATAAAAGCAGTTTTATATCATATATGATACAAACAACAAAAAACTACTCTTTAAAGAGCACCCACTCACACCCTTCGTTGTTCTGCAAGCTGACAAGCTCGTTTGCAAAGTCAAGCGCCTTGTCTGTACCGACCTTCTTGAGCGCACTCACGATCGTCTCTATGCTGTAAAGCGGGTCATTGTTCTCCCCATACCCAAAAGTAGGGATACGGGAGTCGATATGCTCAAGGCAGAAGCCCAACTCTTCTTTTGTAGTCTCAACCAACTTTCCAAACTGTCCTGCATCGCTCATTGTATTCTCCTTGTCGTATTATAGTTTCAGCATTACCACGGTACTCATCTCAAAGACGGTAATCCCGAACTCCTGCTTGGAAAGCATCTCTTCCAACCCGTCTGAGTCCTTGGTGTTGTCGATATAGAAGGTCTGATCTTTGATAGTAACCGCTTTGTAGTTCTCATTGAAAAACCTCGTCACCTTCTCTTCATCCTCACCGATAACCACTGGCGAAGCACAGTCGCTCATCTTTACGATGCCATGCTTTGTAATGGTCAGAAACCGTGCTTCAATAATATAATATGCCGTGTGCTTTCCCACAAAAACTCCTTGTCTTGTAATAATGTATTATACCAAATTGAACGCGAAAAACAAAACACTTACTCGGCATATTGGCTATAATATCGGTACTTATGCAAAGATGCACCAAAAGGAAAACAAGTGATTAAGTTCGTGCCGACACCAGAACAGCAGATGATCATAGACAGACTGGTAGATGTAACCATCGCCCAACGGGAAGACGACCTCTACTTCCGTATGACAGCCTCCGCCCCTGCGGGCACTGGGAAGACACAACTCTCAGCAGGCTTTTTCAAGGCACTCGAAGAAGCGAACCCCGAAAAGAAGATAGGATACTTCATCTTCAACTCCTTTATGACCGACGAGATCGACAGAAGAGCATACGCCATGCAGATCGGCAACGTCAGGGTATCGACCTACCACGCCTTTTTTGCGGACAACATCAAGAACAACGAAGAGATCAAAACACACTTTGAAGCACAATACGGCACAGAAGCCATAGACTACTCCAAGACCTTCTACTCAAAAGGAGAGATCGCAAAGAGCTGTAACGCACTGTTCGGAAGCCAAGAGTATCCAGAGAGTGCTATTTCCCTACTGCGACAAGCCTTCAACGACTGGCTCAATACCGACGATACAAAACAAGAGTTCGCAAGAAACCTCGCATCCCTTCTCTTGGAGAACACATCATCGGAAGACCCACGCATCAAAGGCGGGTACAAAGAAGCCGTAGAAGACCTTTATAACCTTGAAGTAGCACTTGGGACAGCCAAAGGTATCATAGAGTACGGAAAAGGCAATGACGGCTCAACCAGAGAGCTTCTTGAGGATTTTATCTCAGAAGGCATGAAGCACATAATGACCACGAATAAAATGACGCATAGCGTGTACTACAAGGCGGTCTATGAAATTGCGGTCGCCCAAGAGATAGATATGTTCAAGGACTTCGATGTGGTGATCGTCGATGAGGCACAGGATATGGACAAAATGTTCCAGAGACTATTGCTATCGACACCAAAGCCTGTACTGTGCATAGGGGACAATGACCAGAGTATATATGCGTTCAGGGGTGCGGTCAACACAATGGAAGAACTGAGGGATATTGCAGAAGCGTACTCGCTAAGCTACTCGTTCAGATATGCCAACGACATCGCGCAACTATCTAACCTTGTAAGGCTTCTCAACAAAGAAGAGAGACCAGACGTATTCGTTACAGGAAGATACACCCCAGAGATCACAAGCATCACGGAAGAACTTGTTGATGCCAAAGAGATGGCAAGACAGACATCCGAAAAGATGGATAGGATGAGAGAGAAGTTCGACAGGGAATACTTTGTCCCTAATGATCTTGAAGAACAGTGGAGAGACGCAAAGCTGAGCAGAGAAGACATTAAAGAGCTTGCTGATGAGGTGATAGCAAAGGAAAAGGCAAAAATGGGCAAGACGGCAACCAAAGACTATGAGGTAGCCAGAAGAAAGTTTATTGCTCAAGAGGTAAGGCAATACAGGACTGCGTTTATATGCAGGAACAATGCAACCCTTATCGGGACACTTTTTGAGACACTGCAAGAGATAGACAGACTTGGGGACAATAAAGACCTCATCCAACTCTCATTGACAGATACGGTGTCTGATGAGTTTACCAAGATACGAAACCTAAAATTCCCCAACAGGATTAAGAAGGCTATCTCCAATGCCGTAGGAGAGCCATACGACAAGTTTGTGAAGCCATTGACACTTGATACCTTCCTTGAGGATTACAGGGTACAAAATGTGCTGTTTAACGACAAAAGATACTCATTCCTTTTAGATACGGACAAGTATAACAACTTTAAGTGGCTACTTGAGCAACTGTCCTCAAGAGCAAGCGGAACGATCAGTAAAAGCGACAAGAAGTCTATGTTGGTATTTACGACGGTACACGGCTCAAAAGGCAAGGAGTTCCCCGATGTGTATATCGGAGGGGATATACTCAAGGACGATGGCGACGAGGGCATAAGCGAGGAGGAGGTCAATATCGCCAATGTTGCTATTACCAGAGCGGAAAAAGGACTACACTTCCTCAAGGGGGATAGAGACGAAGGACACCCGATGTGGGAATTTTTCCAAAACGTAAAGCCGTCCATCGAGGGGATATTGTCGGCAGACTACCAGTATGTGTACCCGTTCGGGGTTTCATTGAATATCCAAAAACAGAGTTTACAGAATGGGAATGATTTGTATATTCATACGTTCAGAACACCCGACGGGGGAGTAGATATATTTATGCAGGACGAACCTATCCAGACAGGGAGAGTGCAATATATTGACAGAGAGTGTCTAAAGAGTATTATTTATCATAGCAAAGAACAGAAAAAGCAAATCACGATGAGGTTTGATGGAGAAATACTAAATGGAAAAAGTAACAGATCAGATGAGTATTTTGGTGTAGGGAAGGTATCGGATGAGGTGATTTTGTCTAAAAAAAAAGTAGTGAGGGGAATAGAAGCAGATTACAAGGCGAAGGCTTGTGCGCCTAAGCCATGTTAGTTGACAAAACTATCTGTATTGCCAACATTCGTCACGAACCGCATCTTTTTTACTGCAAGCCTTTTTGCGGAGAGCTTTTGCTTTCTTTTTGTCTTGTTTTACCCCGTATAGTCCAAGATCATAGTATGATGCAACTGCCATAATCTGACTTTCGTCACCATACTTGTATCCCTTCATTATATACTCAGCCTTAATCTTGTCGTATGGAGGAACTACCTTCCCTTTCTTTAGGTGCTTCATTGTCAAGTATAACGCATAGTCGGAACACGCACGCCCTTTATGCTCCTTGTCGCACAGCATTTTGTTTTTCATTGCCTGTGTCGCTTCTTTGGCAACAGATTGTGTACCAAGAATAGACAGTCCAAGCAAAGCGGTTATTAGAATTTTTTTCATGTAATTTCCTTTTGTTGTTTTAATGTATTATACCAACAAATCAAATCATAATCAAGTTTTGCAATTTCCGATGAGGTGGGAGGGGCAAACGCTTCAATCCCCTCAACTATGAATTGTAAACATTCTCGAAAGCATCAAACTTTCTGATCTGGAGTGGGTTTTCGCCGTTATCTCCTATGTAATAACTCTGGAAGTAGGTAGGCTCATCTCTTGCTCCGTCAACATATACCCCAAACCCTTTTGCAAATCGAGACGACTGACCGATCTCGAAGTTTTTGACCTTTTTAACAGTAAGATTTTTGCTTCCATACACCCTTTTCCCAACTGCTGAATGTAAGAACCCGTCACTCTCTATGACTTCTACCTCTGGGATCATTTTCTCAAACTCATGTGTATCCCCATCCCTGTTCTGTAAAACAAGTTTTGCCAAGTTACCCATGATCCTTGCCTGCTCTCTTTGCCCTTCTCCTCCAGACGGCTGAACGGAAACTGTCTCCTGAATAGATAACAGCATGGCTATTCGTAAGGAGCGCAACTGACTGAGCAAAATCGATACACCGCTTGTCATATATGCACCAAGTTCGTCAAGCACCATAAGGAATACAGGATTTGGCTTGATCTTGTTTTGGTATATTTTAAACTGGATTGGTGTCGCACTTTGCTTATCACCACCAAGAGCGATTGATGAAATGTTTTTGAACATCAAAATAAACATACGACCAAGCATAGAAACCTGATCCTCAGAGAGCTCCATAACAGGCAACATTACATAAAGAACTTTATTGTTTTTAATAATGTCCTCCCCGTCAACTTCTGGGAATGGTGTACCTGTAATTCTGGAGTATTCATTGAATAGCCCAAAGAGGCGCGACCATTGTTGGATCGCGTAATTATGCTGTTGCATAGCATCGTTATTGATCTTTTCAGCGTTCTCTTCCGAATTAGTGTATCCCATAGCATCACTAAACTCAGAAGTAGCAGTAGGCTTACCTTCACGGGCAAAGAGCTTAAATATTTCCGCTGTTTCTGGAGAATTTTCATTTTTAAGAGACGCATAGAGTGTTCTGATCTCTTTCATGCGAACTGGAAGAGGAGACGTATATAGGTATCCTCTATTTTTGGCTTTAAAAGAGAGATATATCCCGTCTGCAACAGCAAATACATATTTTCTCCAAGAAGTAGAGATACCTGAGATATACTCATCAAGAAGAGTAAAGAGAGAATAGTAGTTTGCAATAAAGTCATACTTGATGCCAAGCGCCTTCTCTACTTCTCTTGTAAGATGTGAGTTCTGGTTGATATACTCGTTTAAAACCTCACTATGCTCAAGAAGATCGCTTTGTGCCGTTTTTGCTTCCTTCGCTCTCTCGATCAATCTTGAAAAAGAAAGGTTGTTGTTCATTGTATCAAGTATCAACCGTTCAATATCAAGAGCAACACCGTATGAAAGGTAATAGATGTTGTTCATCTCATTCTGTGTAATAGCGCTCGACAAGTCTCCGATGGAGAAACTTTCACCATAATATTTTTGTCTGTTCTTATAGTGCATGACAATATTTCCAAGCATTACCTTACCACGGTTTGCAAAGTAATCTGCATTTCCCTCACCGCCTGAAATAAATGCACCCAAGAACTCTGATGCCTTCATTGCCGAGTTGTAACTCAACAAAGGGGAATAGGTATTACTTTCCGTTCCGAGTTCAGGCTTGTTTAGAATGATCGCATAGAACTGTGTCTCGAAATAATACTCTTTGCACAGATTGTATATTTTGTATTCCATAGCTTGATCTGATTTTCCATCGACCATCCCGATGCCTGCGCCTGCTTTGACGACATCAATAAAAAACGACATAACAGTTTCTGTCTTACCTGCCCCTGTTGTCCCCAAGAATACGGCGTGCCTTGTCAATTTGTCCACATTGAACCCAAACTGTCTGGACATATTACGTCTCATCGCCTTACCTTTTTTTGCAAGCTCTTTCTTGTCTGCATCCTCATCAGAATTAATAAGAGCAAGATGACTTTCAAGTTCCTCTGGATAGACACGGTAGCCTATTGCAGAAAAAAGGGTCTTATTGGTAAGTGGCACAAATAGAGATTTGTATTTGGCAGTGACCTCTTTGTGTGGAAAGAATACAATATGTATTTCATTCCAGTATCGATACACGGCAAATGTTGCAAAGATGATAAAAAACACAGGAGAAAAGAAATATACAAAAGGAAGCCAGAACATGACCTGATCGATCCTCTCCTTCGCAACTTCAAACGAAACCTGAGCATCAAGTGTGCCCATTACCTGATAGACCGCACCTGATGCACTTCTCGCTACATATCGTCTCATTTATATTTCCTCCGTTGCACTCTGAGAACTTAGCTCTCTTGCTCTAATCTCATTGTAATCTTTTGTGGTGTTGAAACACCAATCAAGATCATCCATAATATCTGACACTATCTTCTCTCGGAAAAAAGCCCAATAAGTAAAGAGAAAAATAGATGCCTTCACATCACTGTTGAATGACTTATTTGATCCATCATTGATTGATGTGATTGTTGGTATCAATGGTCTGTCAATAGCAGACATAATCGCCCGAAGATCATAACTTTCAATTCGCACACACATCCATCCAGAAGGGATAGCACCGTAGTTCAGAAGAAGTCTTCGCAAAAAAACGATCTTGAAAAAATCCTCAAACTCACGAAGCCCATCCTCTGTCTTTAACTGTTTGCCTATTTCTCCTGTAACAAACCTACTTTGTCTCCCGTATTGCCTTTTTAGGAACAGGACATATAGGATTGTCATGTTTTTTACAGTATCCATAATCATATCAAGACTAAAAAGAACTTTTCCATCCTTGAACACATCGACCTTATCATTCACATAAGCGCCAACCACATCCTCTTGGTTAAACTCCAAAACCAGTGGAGACGGAAGTTTGACCTTCTTGATGCTGTCACTTTCCCCATCGTAACTTTTGAGAACACCCTCAATAACGAGGAATAGGTCTCTATAAATAAGTTCTTGTGCATTGGATGGGGTATTTTTGTATTTTTCATCTCTCCTTGCTAAAACCTCTTTAGTTTTTGCAACCTTTTTGGGGTCATCCCCATCTTTGATTTTTCTTACAAGTGCCTCTCTCTCTTTGTCTCTAAAGAGATTTATGATCCTGTTTGTCCCGTTTTCATCGTAAGCAACACCGCCCTTATCAATTTTAAGTGCGGTGAAATTAAAAAACTCCTTAATATTATGTCGCTTTGTGTAAAAGTAGAAAAGTCTGCTTACACGCGCAAGTTCGTCAGAGATTGTAACTTTTGGGTAGAAGAACTCATTGAGTATCTCCTTTTTCCCTTTTTTCATTTTTTCGTATGTCTCTTTTGATGGCAATATAAAAGAAAATATTTTTGTGATCATTAGCAAGTTTGCAAGTTTTCCGATCTTTTCAATTACCCAAGTAATATATGAAGGAAGACCAAACCACCACCATCTGTAACCGAGAAGAAAGAATAATGCAATAATATAATATGGCATTGTCTCACCAAAATTAGGGACATAAAACAGATATGTCACCCAGTGTTGCTCAGAAAACCCAAGGAAGCCCAAGAAAAATAAACCGATAACACCTGAAATAATAAAGATAGCCCAAAAATGCTCTTTTTGGTATTTTCGTCGTACTCGCTGTTCTTCCAAATTGTCTTTAAAAGCAGACATGAAATATCCTTAGAAAATTATTTTGTCTTTTTGCAAAAAAGCTATGGATTGCCGAGAGGCAACCAATTAATAGGGGAGGATTACTCTTTCCCCGAATGGGCAACCACCCTGTAACCTACACCACGATACATAATCCCACCCTCAAAACTTCCGTACCTGTCATCTCTTGTAATTGTATAACTAATGCCTTCATAAGAAAGGGATACACTGTCAAGATTGTTCTGGATATGAAGACTTCTCCCGTGCATACGCTCAAACAGAGCAATAACCTCCATTCCAGACAAAGGCTGAGGCTTTGTATACTGATAAAGAGTGGAGAGATTGTTGTATGTGTAGGCATACTTACTATCGTTTGTAAGACCAACAGATTTCTTCCTTCTGCAAATATAGCTATTTAGTTCCTGATCTTCCCTACATTCACTTGAGTAATATCTTTCTGCGAAGATTGTCATTGTGTAGTTTTTTGTTCCATCTGTCAAAGACAAAACAATATTCCCAACATAAAATGTTCTCGCATCAGGTCGCACCCGTAGAATATTCTGATTTGCCTCAAAAAGAACAGTGTTGAACGATGCAACGAAATCAGTAATTTCATAACCATCTGGAAGAACAATCTGTGTAATATAGGCAGGGCTGATACCTATTGTGTCGATAGGTCTAAGCACCCTTCTGACAGGTGTCATAAGAATAAAGGGGTCAAAAACCTCATTTAAGACACGATCTCTTTCCATAGCCTTGTATTGCGTTTCTTTATATTTGTCTGCAAGTTCTCCTGTCCTCATTTCAACTCTATCCCGAACAACTCTTTTATGTGGATTAGGAGTGAGTGGTATATCCACACCCACCTTAAACTTTTCTTCCTTGTTGTTTCCCTGCGTCCTTCTCTCAGCACTCGCGATAGACGGAGCAAGTAGTGCTGATATAAGAGCAAAAGCAATCAGTCCTCTCTTTTGCTTCACTACTGACAAATCAAGAGAAAAAGTCTTCGCTAAGTGCTTCAAGCTTCGCTCTTTCATTTCTATCATCATCGCCATATTCTTCTCCATCATCTTCACCTGTGTATTTCCCTTCATAGCTGTATTCTCCTTCCTTGTTGTTCTCTTCTTCTTTTTGTTTGTCCTTGTCACCTTCATCCAATCTTTCCTTTTCCTTTTTTCTCTTTTCCCTCACCTCATGCGCTGAGGGCTCTTCTTTTTTTTCTTCTGGCGGGTCAGTTACCGTAGAAACCTCACTTTCACTTTCAGAAAAACTTTTTTCTCCTTCTTTTTTGTGCTGTTCTTTAGGCTCTTCCCTTTTTTCTATCCTATTTGAGGCAATAGCTTCCTCGTATAGAGACATTATTTTTTTTGTAGCCTCTATTATAGTATTTTTTAAGTCCTCATTTTGGATTTTTTTATAAAAATCATCATTTATTTTTGGCAGAAGTGAAGAATGTTCCAAAAAAGACATTTTAATTACATTCAACATACTAATTATCCGATCTTCTTCGGACTGTTTTGTGAAATATTCAGCCTCAAACAAAAAAGAAGCTCTCTGGGACACCTCTTTGCTCATTGCCCTACTGAATAGAAAATTTTTGTCCTGAATAATTTTTATGATCGAATTAGAGGTTTTTAGTTTTGCAAGCCCCTCAATAGATGAGTGATCATCAATTCCCGCCATTTCAAATTTCTTTGCAAGCAAAAAAGCCTCTTTATCAAGAGATATTATGGACGATAGTCTTGCCCCTTCTTCTTTTGAGAGTTTTTTATATTTATAGAGGCTCATTGCCTGAATATCGAGTATTGTTGTGTTCGTATTCCATTGCTCCCTAATCCTATCGGAAAGAGAGGAAGAAGACACTAATCCATCAGATGAAATAATACTATCATCTGCTATATCATCATTATTATTCTCCCTCTCCTTGCTTTTTAGATGGCTTTTAGCCCCACCTCTTCTGCCCCCACGCTCTCTTTTTTTTCGGGAAGATATATAGAACTCTGCCTGAGCATCAATAATTGGTTTTATATCCAAAAAAAATGACAAAAGAGAAACAGAAAAAAAATCCTTTTTTGTATATGAGAAATCAGTAAAAAAAGAAACAGGAAGGAATAATGTATATTTTTCTATACCTTCTTCGGCAAAATCAGGATGTCGATATGTGGCAAGAACGGGCTGATCACTGCTTAGAAAGCTATCAAGGGATGAGATTTTTTGCTGTTTTTTTATTTTCTCTTCGTCAGAAATCTCAATATTTTGCGTTTTGCTGTATATTCGCGCTTCGATTTTTGAAATTAACCTATCAGGAAGACAGTTGTTACAAAAAAACTCAAGATGTTCTCCATCTTGAGAAGACGGATGTATCTGCTCAAGAAACAAATAATATGATTTCTGAACAAGAGAAAGCGCTTCTTCTCCGCCAAGATTTTCACCGTTTTTCAAATAGGCGAAGAGGGAATGGTACACCCTGTTTTTGAGTGTTTTATATGCGTCAAAAAAAACCTGTTTCCCTTTAACGAGAGCACCATACTGCTTGTCAGTCATCAAAGGTTTACAATCGTCTGTTGCCTTATCAATCAGCATCATAGTATAATCAGAGACAAGTGGGGGAAGAGGAATATGCTCGATCGCTATGTCAGACGGAGACACAGTTCCTCCTGTATTTTTAGAGGCAAAAAAAGATATTGACTTTGCTCTTTGCGACAAAAGAAAAGACGAAAGATGACCCGCCCTTATTATCTGCTCGAAATCATGCTTGCTTCCCTTTATCATTGCTCGCACCATTTGATGCTCTGTTCTAAGAAAGAGCATATCTTCTTCATTGATCCTTAAAGGCGATGCAAATAACAAAGATGAATAGGATACAGCATCAAAAAACAAACGATTAAAAAAACTCTCTCTTGAAAACGGAGGTATTTTAATTTGGGCGATAGCCCCTCCTTTATTGGCAGAACCCCTTGTGCGTATATCCTTCTTTTCCTCCTTGTGAAAGAAGCGTCTGGAGCGGGCAGTATCATTTTTGTCAGGCACGAACAAACCCCCTTTCTGCCTTGCTTAAATATTTAGACAAAAAATCTCCTTCTTTTACTAATAACGTATTATTTTTTGAATTAATTATTTCTATCCCTACAAAAAAATCCCACAAGGTCAAGAAAAAATCCTCATAAGCGGAAAGATATTTCTCGGAAAGTTCTTTTGTTTTTGCACTTTTAATTTCAGGATCACTTATCTTCTCTATATTCAATAAAAGAATAGTTGCCTCCTCTATATTTTTAAAAAACATTTCATCTATTGGTATGGCAGGAGATATTCCATCATCGAGATAGTCTTTTAGTGTATAGTGAACAAACCCTCCACTAATCTCGGACAGCCCATTTTCATCACAATCGTCAAAGTCATCAAAAACACAAGAGACACATTTTTCATCAACGTCACTGACCTTGTATAGATAAGAAAGTTTTGCAAAAAATAAGGGCTTGTCTTTTAAATTGTACTTATGCCTAAGCCCTCCAAGATACTGGAGATATTCAGATTTGTATGGGAAAATGGCACTATATATTTTCTGTAATGAAAAAAAACCAAACCTAAAAATATCATCTACCGCATAGTCCCCAAACTCCTTTTCGTTTTTAGCCGAATTATCATTTGTTAAAATAGAAAATAAACTACTTTCGTTTTCGGGCTGTTCAGACTGAATATCAAAAACAGGAATTGTAAAAAAGTTAAACATTACAGGGGAAAAAGCCTCTTTTAAAAAAGGTTTTGTTTCCCCCGATGGGAAAATTGATGCAAAAATCATTTAAACTCCAGATTATTAAATAATCTATCTTGAATAGGCAGAGGTTGGAGTTGTTTGAGTTCCAGTTGTTTGCTGATACCCTTGCGTGATAGTTTCAAGCCCACCCTGTGTCATTCCTCCAGTATTGGATGATCTCATTAGTGTCTGATCTGCCCTGTCTATAAGTTTTTGTTTTTCTTGATCATACTTAGCATTATCGGCATCGATGTTTTTCTTTGTAGCATCTGTGATAATACCAAATTTCTTAGCCATTCCCTTGTTGTCCGCGGTAACAATTCCCTCCAAATAAACTCTTTTCCCTTTGAAAATCCTAAACAAAGGCTCACTATCTGACATAAGGTCTTTTGCCCCTATCGCAAAAAGCTGAGAAAACAACTCTATTCCTGCCATTATGAAGTAATCAGAGGCTTGTGGAGGAAGAGTATTTTGAGTCACAACAGGAACAACACTATTTGTGTTATTGGGGTTGGCAGGATCAGAAACAGACACATAGTCAACATTCGTTCTTGTTCGACTCAGAATGAGTTGGGACATAAACGCGTTTGCATACCTGTATGCAACATCATTTATCGCAAGACCATATTCGGCAACAAGTTTTCTAATGGTATATCTCTCAATATGGTCAGCAATATTTAGAGACCCTTTGTCCGATGTAAGAACCACCCCATCAATCGACACTTTTTTCCCACTTTCAAGCGTTGCGTAAAGAGGAAGAACAGTAAGAGTCTCTTTTTTGTAGTTAGGATAAACACCCGCAAAAACATCAGCGTGCCTATATTCTCCTTCTCCAAAATTAAGAAGGCAGTTAAGGATCGTAAACTCAGAGTTTCTTACAATTTTTACAGGCGTATTTACGCTACAATATCCACCAACATAATAAGATGGTATCTTCTTAGCTTCCTCTTCCTCTTTTTTAGTACGTTCAGCTTCTTCTGCTTGCCATTTTTTTTCAGCTTCAAGCTCTGCCTGAGCTAATTCTGTTGCAGGAAGGGCAAGCGCAATCGAGCCAACTTTTCCTCTCGAAATCATCTGTTGCTCAATAAACTCGTCACCATGTGATCTTTTTGACCAAATATCATCATAGACTACCGTGTCATAAAAGTTGTCATCAACTTGTCCTCGCTGATCTACAATAACCTTTCCTCCTGTTATTTTTTGCTGTTTTGTTCCAGACTGATTTCTAAGATCATCAGTATATGATGTACTCGCGTTGCCGACATCCCTGTCAACAGCAAAAGAATTTGTGGTAAATAAGAACCCTGCTACCAACACCGATCTTGCAATAATATTTGCACCCTGTCTTGCATTTGTCATAGTTTCGTTTTCCTTTCTTCTGTGTTTTGAAATAATCGTATTCATTTTATTCTTTCCTTTTTTCATTATCTATTTCTCCCCCTTGCTTAATGTATTGGTTGCTTCCTTTAGTGTTTCTGACTTGTATGTAATTTCTCCTTGTTGCTCATACTCTATCCTTTTTCTTGCTTTCAGTTTGATAAGTTCAAGAGCCTCAAGTGTGCATATTTGGTTTCGTGCATCATAAGTTCTTTGTATTGCCCGTATTCCCCTCAAAAAGTCAGTAAGCCTTTTGTCTAATACGGAACGATGAGTTGACATAATATCACTAACCTCTGGGTCACAAGAAACAGGAACACAAACACCAAATGACGAAGTGAAGCCACTAACAACAAACATGAAAACCAGAAACCCTTTTTTTGTTCTTATCATTGTATATTCCACCTTACCCTTATTGTTTTTGTTTTATATGTAAATATTTTTTGGCTATACTTTATTCTCTTATTCTCAGAAACACCATGAGTGGGACTAACTTGAAAAGAAGGAAAAGCCTCAATCGAGATGGGGTGAGGAACAGAAATTCTTTTTACAACATTTTCGTATTCGTCACCATTAATTCTTGTGTCTATATGTTTTGTTCTTTCTGGCAAAACACCACGCATCCCAGAAAGAGCTCGGAAAAACGGAGATCGATTAACAAGAAAATCGGAGAAATCATCATTTTTGTCATCATCGTTTTTGTTTTTATTTTTGCCCTCAATGTTGTCTGAAATGATCGGATTAAGGTTTCCTTCTTCCGATAAACAACCTTTGGACTGCTTTTTCATCTTGCCATCATTCGCACAGGTAGGACAACCAATAGCTCGTGAATTTTCCGTTAAAAAATCAAAAATCTCTTTTAGTTCATCCTCTATCTCGCTATCAAGAGAAGAATACCCTATATTCTTTAAAAGGGCAAAATATGTACCAATATCATCTTCTTCCCCCTCATCAGAAGAAAACGATACTTTAAGAGCATCAAGAGAATGAGTTTTGCTTGCCCTGTCAATACTGTCTCCCACCTCACCTTCAATATCAAGCAGATAAGATGCCTTTTCTATTTCAGAAAGGATGGTTTCTCTTGGGGCATATTTTGTTGCAACATAAATAATTCCACGAAGAGCCCCAGAAAAAGAAGTGCCCCTTTGAGACAAATAATTAAGAAGTAAAAAAAGATCAACTCTTGAAAAGTTCCCCAAAGATGGTTTCTTTTCAGAAAAAGAAAGTAATTCGTAATCTGCATCTTTTGTTCCAAAAGCAGGCTTGAACACAAAAGTAGTCTTGCTAACAAAATCTTTCTTTTTGCTTTCTATAAATACAGAACTCATGCCTCTCCACCCTCTTTTTGATGTTCTCTGGTCATCTTTTCGTTACATAATTTAATCATCGCCATATAAGACCGCACATTTACCCCACTATCTATTGCCTCCATGAGCAATTTTGCCCCATATTTTCTAAGAGTCCAAACGGCATTTCCATTAAAAACATCACTTGCCAATACAACGTGCTCACTGATAGTGTTGAAGTCTTTATAATACAATGGAGATACTGCCTGTGGAGAAAAAAGTTTACTGTCCATACTTTTAACATTTTCACGAATAAGAAGATGCCCATTACAATTTGGAGAAAAAGCCAAAGACACCGAAGCGAGCACATTCTTTACGGCTAAAAGGTCTAAGTATGATGCTCCCGTAACAAAAAACAGTATCTCTTCAAGATGTCTATTATAGGCAATATGATCAAGAAGTATCTGTGCATATCCAGATACATCTTTTTTTATAAGAGCTTCATACTCCTCATCTTGAAGAATTGAGCGCTGTATAATCTTTGACAACTCTGATGATAAATCTAAATCGGCACTACCTATTGGACTGATTTGCGTTATGGCATCTTTAATCTGCTTACCAAAACTTCTGTATTCCCCAAGAGCAAAGGTGTACGTCTTTGCAAAAAAAAGCGGTCTTTGTGAAATTAAAATTTCGTCTGGGAAAACAAAATCACCAAACACGGTAGCTCGATGTTGATAAAACATAAATATTGAATTATAGTAGGAAAGATAGTCTATCTGCCCACTTTGATTTATTTCAACAGTTTCCGTAGTATCCAAGACAGACCTCCATACTTGAGCTAACGCCATTAATTTCGTATATTTAGTGTATTATACTAAAAAAAAGAGGTCTATTTTGATATTTTTTTAGAAAAAAACTCTTTTTTGAATAAATCAGTCAGAACTTACGGTACTTAACTGCCTTATAATGTTTTTGATCTCTTCTTTTTGTCGTTGCAATTCAAACAAAATACCTCTTCTGAAAAAGGTATCTCTATATGTTTTAAGTTGAGAAAACTGTTCAGCCTGATGCGTTAAGTCACCCAGTGGTACAGTAGAACCAACATTCTCCGTAATATCTCCACAAAACTTCATGCTCCAATACTCTTGATATATTTTCCGCAAATCATCCTCGTTGTCAGGATTTAACCCACGAGCTATTGCATCGTCCCAAAACTTTCCACCAACATTCAATTTGACTCTATTTTTCATAGTGCCATAACTTGTACCACTTGGCATATTTCCACCCATTATCCAAGTAAGTCCACCAACCCCTTGTTGATGGGCAAGATAAATAGTACAACTGTTTTGGGGTATTCCATTTTTGGTGAAAGAGTTTACATTATCTTTTGTAAATTCTGCAAACATTGCATCCTGACAAGCCTGTGCATTTGCGCCAGTTCTCCACTCTGCTCCAGTTGTAGTTCCCTCTCCATAAGTACCATCTTCTCTCTTGAAGGTATATGTCCAAGTTCCTGCACAACAATTCAAAGAGGCAGGTGCTCTCTGACAATAGCTTGCGCCTGTATCAGCCATAAATTGATAGCGACCGTATGCGGAAGAAACACTACTCGAAGTATCATATCCTCCAGTAGATGTTTCAAACCTATCTATAACATTTTCTCTATACCAAGCTTGATCCTCTGGATTGCTAAAATCAAGAGGTTTACACCCCCCATTCTCATCATCACAGGTTGCTATTCCTGTATCTGTTGATATGACTGGTGTGGGACGATCTGTTTGATACGGGAAAGAGTACAAAGCGTTTACAAGCTTCAAATTCATCACATCCTTAATTTCCATATCAAGAATTTCATCCAACAGCATAAGACTTCCAATAAGGTTATCAACAGCAGGGTTAATATCATTTGTTTGGTTGACTACATCAGTTGCAAAAGTGTTTGCCACATTTAGCGCACAAAGGGCACATAGCTCAGGGGTGTATTCATAGACGCTTGCAGGATCAGTAGCTCTGTCCGCAATAAGTGAAATTGGGTCTTTCCCTGTTGTTTTCTTGCTTGCATCTGTTGCGTAATCTTTTGCAGACACGACTCCACTAAGAATAAGCGATGCAAGCAATACGCCACCAAACCTTTTCCTGACAACTCTTGCCTGATTAAGGCAGAGATACATTAATGACATCGTAGCACTCCTTTAGTGAATGTGTTAAATAGGCTGAGACTAATATTTATTTTACACCTCATGTTCTTCTTCATCCTCTATTCCAAGAGCTTTCTTTATCTCTGTTGGGTTGGAATTGAAGAGTCTCTCCTCTGCCTCAGAAACAGGCGGTTTGATTGTGACCACTCCTTTCCCATAATTCACAAAGGCGTAATATTTTTCCTTATACCGATCATAGAAAGCAGAAGGAATTTCTGCTTTGTCTCCTGTGCCCCAATATCCCTTCTTTAACTGTTCTCCACTAATTGAATTTGAAGGCATAACAATTCTTGTACCAATATTGTTTATGAGCTCTTCGGGGAGGTCATTTGCATCCTGAGTGATGAAGCCAAGATGAATATTGTATCGAGCACTTTCTCTCAAGAGTATTTCAAAAAGCTTTTTAAGACTCTCTATCCCTGTAAAGTTGTGAGCTTCTTCAATGATATAATACACTTTTGGGGGGACTTTATTTCTATCTTTAAACCACTGTGCTCTTAGAACATCACGACGATAAAGTTTTTGGAATATAGTCATAAATATTGGAAGAAAAATATTTGCACCAAGACCTTTGATGGTTTCAAGTTCCATATAAAAATAAAAAGAGTCTTTAATTGAACTTTTTGAATACAGGGAGAAAATGTCTGATTTGGTGATGACCTTTAACTTGCTAATAGCATTTTCACACGCTTTCCGATCATTCTCTTTAGTCATAACATTGTTGGCTTTATTGCTTAGCTCCTTAATCACATCAGAAAGCAATGGTTTCTGAATAAAATCAAGATCAGTGCCCCTGAGACCAAGCTCTGTTGTCCTTGCGTATGGATCATATTCATCGCCAAGCTTTTCCTTGAGCTTTTCTATGACTTCATCATATCCCCCATACTCCTCAAGCTTGATTAATTCTTTCCCCGTATAAATATCCTCGATAAAAATACGGGTAAGTGCCTCCTCTATCTCGCCTCTTTCTTGTGCCGACAGTATCTTTTCACCATTAAGTTCCAAAATAAGGCTGATAATGGATAGGGAGAAATTTATATCCTCTTGGTTTAACTGATTGGTATTGTAATTAAATCTAATATCAGTAAGACCAAACCTCAGATTATCCAGATCATCCTTGAATAAAATAACATCGTCGGGGTATCTTCTCTTGAGTTCTGTTGCAAACTTTAATGCAGAATAACCAACATCAAATTGCACAACCCTTCTATCTCCAAGCCTTGTGCAATATTCAACCTTGTCAAGAGGAATAAGAGCATATCCTTTATCTCTTTCGTCCATAATCTGAGAAAGACTTTTAGGTGTAATATGCGCACCTATAGACTGGGACACCATCTTCATAATCCAAAAAGTTTTACCAGACCTTGTTGGCGCGATCATTGACCAATGAGGAGACTCACCAGTTTCAGAAAATGAATAACTTATATAGTTTCCCATGATGTCCACACCATATATATCATTGCTTTTTGGTGTCTTGATATTGTGGCGCTTATGGATAGCCTGTATATAGCTTGCATTATCTTTAGAGAAGCCAAGCCCATCACAAGAACCGTCTCTTTGCGTGATAGGCGTTCCATAGATGATCTTTTTCCTGAAAACACTTTTTTCAATAAAAGTCACGTTCAAGGCAGAAGAAATCCTGTTGATTGCAGATGGATTATCAATAAGAGCATAGATATTATTTACACAGTAGTCCGCACCAAGCCCACCCTCTTCAACTTCATCTTTAAGTTCTTTGTATATATTTCTGATCTCTTTGTTTTTTTCAAAGTTTCTTGTTGATGATCTGGTTTCCGCAATATAACCTTTAACCCTTCTTTCATTAAAATCAAAGATAAAAGCAATATACCCATGCCATTTTTCCCTCATTAGTTGCTTCATGTCTGGGTGCTTATCAGGGAATGATCCGATTGATCCTATTCCCTGATAAAGTTTATACTTTGACGATAAACATTCATTGTCTCTTGATATGGCGTTATACACACCTTCGGCAAAAATAGACCTGAACCCTATCCCCATATCATCTGGAGTAAAGTTTCCAATATCAAATGCCGAATGTATGTCGAATGTCTCTGTATCATTATAATATCGATTTACCATTCCAATATCAAAAAGTGCGTTCATTATCTCATTCGGAGAAAGCGTATCTGTCTCAAAAAAATATGCAATCTCTTCCGCTATTTGCTGTACTGGAGTAAACAAATAGACATTTTGCTTTGTGCAAAAATCCTCATGTATTCCGTCAAGTAACATCTTAGACTTATTATAAAAGACAATAATTCTTGCATCATCTTTAAAGGAGTGGTTTCTCACCATTTCCTCAAAGTTGCTAAGTTTTACTGGAATATTGCTTGTTCCAGACAAAGAAACACCAAAAAGAGGTCTTTCATTGTTAGGTCTCAAAAATATGCACTTGCTGATCTCGTCAGACCCGTAAACATTGATTGTATCATCAAAAAGGCTATATCTATTGTCTATTTTTCTAAGGATTATATCCTGCAAGATAGACAAAGAGGATTTCTTCGCATTTGACAGCCCTTGTTTAAAGTTAAAAATTCCCATTGTTTCCTATTCCTCTTTCTTTTTTTCCACAAGTTTTCAGATAAAAATCTTTTCCTGTTTTTTTATTTGTTCTTTACTGGAATACAGTACACTCTGAAAACATCTCTGTTGGCAAGAACTTTCCGTCTTCAAGTTCAGACATTTTGTTTTTAAGGTCATGCCCTTTCACAACAATCTTTCTTCCTACAACAACACCCTTGCCATTCCAAGACTCCGTATCGAAAGCAGGTACATATTCCCCGTTAACAAAAAGATAATAAACATACTCTTTCCCTTTTTCAAACTCAATAGAGAGGAAACATACACCACCTTTTTCGGATGTAATCATTCCCTTTCTTGCCATACCCATTATCTCTTTTTCAATAGGGCTTGGAGGAGCATTTTCTTCATCTTTAAGGTCAGAATAAAAATTCTTCTTATATTCTTTCTTGGCTTCAATCTCTTCTTTGGTCAATGCTCTGTCGCCTACCTCTGGGGCAAGAGCGCTCGGTTCTTCTTTTAAGGCTTCGGACTTAACCTCTGGCGGAACTTCATATCCATTCTTTTTTGTGCCGTTTTGGTCAACAATAGCAGTGCTTACACCACCATTCATTTCATTATAGACCTCAAGAACCATATTCCCAACAAAGTAAAGTATCCCAACAACAACGATACCACCAACAATCAATGGTACTGCTTTTCCGCCTTTCCCTCCACTGCTTTTCTTTTTCGATATTTTTTTCTTCTTGTCTGCATCTACTGTATCTTCCTCTTTATCATCATCAGAGATAGGCTCAAACGTATCATTGTCATTCTCCTTGACTTCAACAACATCATCATTTCCGTTTGTATTTTCTTCAATTTCGCCAAAATCAACACTCGACCCGTTGTTGCCACTAACAGAAACGTCAATACTATCATCACCGTGATCATCGAGACTTTCTATTGAATTTGGAACACGCTTGTTTGTCATTTCCTCTGACTTTTTATCAAATTTATTATCACTCATTATATTGCTTTCCTTTCTTTTTGTTCCTTTGACTGGGCAAGCCCATAATAAAACCAATCAATCAGCTTTGAATTGCCTTTTGATTGGCTCGATATGGACTCTTGCAAGAAGCAAGAAGTCACAGTTATCCGCTACGCTACGTCCGAACAGGGGTTAGTTCTGGAGGCTGTTCTCTGTGTTTGTAAGGAGACTTCCAAGAACCTTTGAAATAACAAATTTGTTACCTTTAACGAGATCAATATCGCCAGTTGCACTGTCCATCATTGAACCCAAGAAGCCAACAACAATAAAGACCGCAAAGAAACCGATGATACCTCCGCCCATAGCCCATACCATAGATGTAAGTCCTCCAACTTCCTCTTGGTTCTGCTCCGCTTTTTTCTTTGCGAGGCTTTTCGCAAAAAACATACCTGCAACAGGAACAACGATAAACGCCAAAATAATGAAGATAAAGAGAGCAAGACCAAAAGTCTTCGATAGCCCAATAATTTCCTCACTAAGTGCCGAAGAAGCACCACTTTCTGCAAATACCGAAGTTGTAGCGAGCATAAATGCTCCAAACATTGCTGTTAGTTTGTTGAATTTTGTTTTTCTCATTGTTTTTCCTTCTTTCGTTTAGTTTTTATGTTTGTCTATTTGTTTTTTGACATCTTTTTTCAGCATCATCTGCTTTTTGCCTCGAAGTGCCTCAAGATACTTTTTTCGGTTAATTAGTGATCTTTCGGTCAAGACCAAGATGCCAGTAAGCGTCCTAAGCCTCTCCAATCCACATTTGGAGTTTGTTTCGATCGTTTCTGCAAGTTTATCTATCTCCGTTTCTATATCCCCCTTTTTAGTATTGATCATATCTTTGGTAAGTTGGGACTGATAAGGAGATACTGTTTCAAAATAGTCAGTACCTCCATACAACATAGTTCCACTCACCCAAAAACTACAATATAATAATGCCATATTTTTAAGGGAAATGTTGACTTTTGCCAAAATAAAACTACTTTTTTTTGCTTTTTTTTGCTTTCCTATTGAAAAAAACATCTCTTCGCCTCCTTTTTGATAGTATTGGACAGAAAAGAATTATCTTCTCCCTCTGCCCTTTTGCATTTGAAGCCTTTTTACATCATCGGCTGTTGGCTTAATGATGGCAGGAATTTCAACAGTTGTGAACGAGACACCAAAAGGATTTCCAACCGTTGCATACCGTTCAACATCAATAATAGCTTTAAACGGTATTCTTACCTCAATTTCACGAGTATCCCACACTTTAAGCTCTTTGATCCAACTCTTGATATAGAGACTTGCTCTGATTGTACCTCTTATTTCAGGTTTTTTGCTCTCGGAATTTACCGCTTTTGTATAAACATAATTATCTATTACTGCATTACTTACAGACATATACTCTGGGTATCTCCCCTCAACAACAGCACGGTATAATGCTGTTCTATAGTTCTTCATAAATATTGCTTTTTTTGTAACAAAATTATCCTCAAAATACTTAATTCTTGAATTTTTAGAATAGACATCTTGCGGATTTTTAAATTTTACACTAAAGCCTTTTGTCAATTCAGCCATTCCCAAAAGAAGATTGTCAAGCACAACATTTTTTAGGTATTGCTTGAACCTTGGATCAGCAAACCCAAGCTCATATCTATCTCCTACGATGTGCTGTCCAGAGGCGGTCAAAAAATGAACCTTACCGAGGTTCTCCTTTAAAAGAACACCGTGTTTATCAATCTTACTCAATGCTTCATCGTGAAAACTCGAATTTGAACAATATGTAAGAAAGTTGAGTGCGACCATTGCAACCGCCAAAAGAAAAATATTTTTCCTAAAGAAGACATTTACTTTCTCGGTAAACTTGGAGGATTGAACCTCTGTTTTGGTTGGTTTTGTTTTTCTCATTGTTTTTCCTTTCTTTGTTTGTTTTGCCTATTTGCCATTATTGCCCCAGTCCATAAGTACCCTTGGTGGCTTTTTGTCCCTGTCAAGAAAAAGTGTTTTTTCGCCAGTGTTCCCGCTCTCTTTCCAAGTGACCTCCACAACAGCTTCTCCTCTTGATAGAAGATTTTTGGCTGTACTCGGCGAAATTTTGTATGAAACCTTACTCTCACTATTTCCTAAGCCAAACTCTTTGTAAATTACAAAATTGCAATATTTATCCTTCTCTTCATCTGGAGTTCCCTTTGGTGGTCTATTGGTACATACATACTGCTTCCACTTTTTACCAAAATCCATAATAATACCATCCCCATCACATTGTGGGCACGATCCTATTTCTTCACCAAATCCCCCAGTTTTTTTTGCTTCCATTGATAGCTTTTCTGCAAGAGCCTTCTCATTTTCAACATTTGATACGATCAGTTCATAGGTGTCCCTTATTATTTTATCTCTACCATTTAAAGCTTTTTCAAGAGGCATTTTCCCATCTTGTAATTTTTTTGCCACAACACTTTCAAATATACTAAGAACATCAATAGCTTTTTGAGGGACAATACTAAGAAAGAGTAACCCCTTTTCGGTTGGGACAATTTTCCCGTTTTTCACTTCGCAATATCCCCTCTCTTTAGACAAAACCTTGTCCACAAGAGAAGTGAATGTGCTTTCTGCACCAATTTTCTTTTTCTTTAATGCTGACAACAAAGAAACCTCAGTAAATAGCGGGGGTGGCTCTTTGTTGTATTTTTCAACATTGATTTCATCAACTTCCACCTTATATCCCTCAACTATATTTTCTGGCACAGGGGACACTCTTGGTGTATTACCATAAAGCTCTTTCCATCCCATATCGACATCTTCTGAGCTTTGATGCACAAACTCAATTTCTCCATATTTTCCAGAAACAGTATAATTTTTTACTTTGTTGTCTGGGTAAAAACAACTAAGTAAAACTTTCGCAGAAACATCAATAACTGCTTTTTCGTCTGTGCTTAAAGATGAGAAATCTATATCTGGAGTTGCAATAGTACATGGAGTGTGATTAATGATTTCCCCATCAACTTCCTCGTCATCCCTTCTCCAAAGATATGGTTTTTTAAGAGACGTGTCAAGTCGGTCTGCCTCATAACGATCGGCAATAGCAAGTGCAATCTCTACCTGTTCCTCATATTGCGATAAAGGCATAACTCCCATAGCCTCACCTCTTGGGTATGTCATTTTTCCCGCTTCATAAAGTTTTTGAAGCACTCCTCCATCTTTTGATGTTATTTGCTTGGGGTGTTTCTTGAGTTGTTTTGCAACAATAGCTCCAATATCAGACCCATCCATCCATGCAGGACTCTTTTTGACAGTTTTCTTAATTAATACAGAGGACACCTCAAAATCGGACATACTCACAAGCTCGTCATAAATAGAGCGAACATACTCTTCATCGTTTGTTTTATCTTCATCGGTTTTAACAAGAAAATCACCGATATTCGTCGTTATTCTTATGCGAAAATGATCTGATCTATCAGCGGACTTGTGGGCTTTCCACCTATCAACAATTAATTTCAATGCCCTTGTTTGCTGTGACCCAAAGGTAATGAACGATGAAAACTTTTTTGAAAAATAATGGGAAACATCTATACCAGTTCGATTATTTATATCTGCCCGAATATGGGCAACTTGCGCCCATGCACGAAAATTAACAGCGTCCTTCTTGTCAAATAATGCCTTGTTAAATTCTTGCTTTAGCTTTTTAATATTGACATTTGAGATGTTCATCATATTAGTTTCAACACCAGACAATTTAAACTTATCTATAACTTCAACCCCTATGGCACACCCCTCTATGTCTGGGTCTGTTGCAAGAATAATCCTGTCAAATTTCTTTGTTTCCACAAGCTTCTTGAAGGCATCATAAATGTCAGCACGATCTTTAGCATCTTTTTTTTCTTTTTCACCATAACTATCTTTAACAACAGGTCTTATTCTTTCCATAATCTTTCCTGCTGTCGGCATAATAGGTAGGTTTTCAATAGGCTCGTTCCTTGAAGTGACATCTTGTATTTCAAGAATATGCCCACGAAGAGGGAATATGGTAATCTCATACCCCTCATACGTTGCCAAAGACACTCTTTTTTGATCGCGAGACCTTTTGCACTTCAAAAACTCACATAGTTTATCTTTTTGTGAACCTTTCTCGGTGATAACTAAAACGCTTTTACCGTTAGATGACATTATTTATAGTCCTTACCTCTTACAAGCCCATGTCTCGCCATAAAACCTTCTGCCTCATCATTAGACTTAAACATTACCCGCAACTGCTTATTTGGCTGAATAGAAAAAGCCAATCCCGCCCCTCTGAAAAGTTGCCTATTGAACTGTGTATCCTCAAATG
>Ga0256843_1000483_pt1 | contig 34316 bp, 33 predicted proteins | sample AlvinellametaG_FD_191572 | JGI IMG/M metagenome (GOLD analysis project Ga0256843, IMG submission 191572) | Pompeii worm associated microbial communities from hydrothermal vent at the East Pacific Rise, Pacific Ocean - Alvinella | ecosystem: Host-associated > Annelida > Integument > Unclassified ...
TAAATAATAAACAAACAACTAAATAAAAGGTTACTACGAGAGGCACGCCCTAAGAGGTTCTTGCGTAAAAATAACGACGAAAAAGCGTAAAACTATCTGCTGTTTGAAGTGCCCGTAGGCACGAAGGGCACAAGTTCAGATAGTTTAGCGTTGAGGAGATTATTTTAGCAAGGTTCTCTTCTGGCTAGACTTTTTTGTTACTTTTTTGGGCAATGCAAAAAAGTAATGTTTAATAAAATATTTTTTATAACTTTACCCAATGAGCACAAAACCGGTATATTACCCTTTCGGCCTCAAACACAACGCCTACGTGCCTATTCGCAAAGATGTCAAATACCAAGAACGGTTGGTCGAAAAAAAAGAAATAAAACAAATAGCACCGGAGGAGGGGAAATTTAAGTATAAATACAACGGAAAGGAACTGCAAGATGAGTTGGGGCTTAATTGGTATGACTATGGCGCACGGAATTATGATCCCGCTTTGGGGCGGTGGTTTAGCCCTGACCCGCTTGCCGAAGAGTTCCCCGAATGGTCGCCGTATAATTATGTGATGAATAATCCTATATTAAAAATTGACAAAGACGGTAAAAAAGGTGAAGATTGGTTTGTCAATAAAAAAACGGGAGCTTTGGTTTATATTCAAGGAGAACATCAATTAAATAAAGAAACTGCAACAAAAGCATTTGGAGAAACAATGACCGATGTTATTTTTAACAATGATAAAAATGATTTCAGTAATTGGGAAAGGTTAGGCGATGATACAATGTTTGATACAGCCGAAAATAAAGTAAGTGAAAATGGTAATGATTTTAAACCTGAAAGTGTTGCACCTGATTTTGCAGAAAAGCAAGGGTTTTCACAAGGCATAAAAGAAAAGGTAAAAATAGAGAATTTTGTATCTTATGATTTTGATGGGGGTAGTGGTCCACCAAGAGAAACTACTTCAACAAGAGAAACAGTATTGGATAAAGGTGTTACTTATGCAAAGGAAAATCATACAGAATATTTACCTGATTCAAATATACAAAAACATTATGGTGGCAGAGTAGAAACACTTTATGAAAGTAGGACAACTGTTAAAGAAAGAACATCAGATAATACTAGTTTATATATCCAAATAGGGAAAGAATTAATTGAATTAGGAAAAGAAATAATAAAAAGCAGATGATGAAAAGTTTAATAAAATATTTTTTAATCATATTATTTCTTTCATCTTGTAATCAACAACATAGAAAGAATAATCAGTTTTTAGAGCAAATTTCACATTTTAATAATTCTATTGTTAAGCATTTCCCTTCTGAACTAAAAGGAATGTATAAAACAGCTATTTTTAATGACACACAAAACGATGTTAGTTTTATAATGCTATTAAATCAATATGATACTCAAACTTATGATAAGTTGAAAGATAGTTTAATAAAACAGTCAAAAGCTAAATATAATCCAAAAGATAGTTGTTTATTGGTAATTAATATGTATTCTAATGAAAAAAATTACTTCAATTCCTTTAAAACAAAAGATAAATCATATTTAAAAAAGGAATGTCTTAAAAACAAATTGCCTATCCCAAACTTTTGGGCAATGGATTTTGATAGTAAAAATATTACAAAACTACCTGATGATTACAATATCTATGTATTTGAAGCAAGCCACGATATAATAGACAAAAAATATTTATCAAAAAATGTATATATGCCAAATTATTGGGAACACGGATATTCCAAAGGTGTAGCGATGAACGATAAAACACACGAAATAATTTACTGGTTTGTGCTTTGGTAATATAAATTTGCAAATGATTAAATCTTTATGGAGACTGTCTTATGAGACTGCCTCTATTCATTTACCCCACCGCCACAGCCAAAAAATTTAACAAAAAACACCAAAAAAAAACCGCTTTTGTATCATCATCGGCATAATCATCATCAATTTACCGTCCTGTTTCATTACATTGGGCAGGTTCAATGCTCGGCGCTTGCGCCCAACCGCTTATAAAAATCACTCAAATCACACATATTAAGGGTTAAAATCGGGGTAAAAACACCGCAAAACAAAAAAGTTATTAATCCCGCACTTTTATTTTTAATATTTTGCTTCCTTGCAGTCGCAAAACCTAAAAAATAATACGGCGGGACGGAGCGCAAGCGCCCGCAAAAGCCTATAAAAAAGGGTGTTTCCTAAAAAGTTATTAACATTACACTTAAAACAAGCTCTGCTATTGTATTTACAGGGCATCAGCGCATTTTAGCGTCCGTCCGGCAAAGTTCATAAGATAATATGCTGTTTCTAATTATCCGTTATTAACCGTTAAAAACGGGTGTTTGTAAAATTCTGTTTATTAATTAGTTGTGTTAATTAGATATGTCAAATCACCGGTCATTTCAATATATTCTGACCTAAGGAGTGATGTAACACAGCCGTCTACTAAGTAAATAATAACCAACCAACCCAAGCAAAAGCTACTACGAGAGGCATGCCCTAAGAGGTTCTTGCGTAAAAATAACGACGAAAAAGCGTAAAACTATCTGCTGCGACCGAAGGGAGTCCCGACCTTGCGTCGGGATCTGAGCATAGCAATAGCGTAGCGAGTTCTTTTTGTTTAGCAAACAAACGAAAAATTTAGAAAAATACTCTTCAGGCTTGATTTTTTGTCTCTTTTGTATCAAGACAAAAGAGAAAGAATTTGAAAAAATCTTTCTTAATAATTTTAAAAAGCAGATTTCTTTTGGCAAGAATGGTTTTGATACTCATTAAACAACAAAGACAGCCGTCATTAATCATCCTTCCTCTGTTATTTTCCGTTCCGATTTAGAAAATTAAAAATATCAATATAGTAATAAAAGGTTTTTCATTTGACAAAAAAATCGTAATTTCGCAAAATAAACATAAAATAAAAAGTGAAAATGAAAAAAATTTTGATTTTAAGCTTGTTGCTTTTAACTATCTCATTACAAGCACAAGAAGACAAAAAGCCCAAAGAAGGTTGGAACAATAACGGCGATATCAGTTTAATGTTTAATCAGGCTTCTTTTGACAACTGGATTAAAGGTGGTGAAAATTCGTTAGCCTTAAACGGTTTGATTAATTACAACTTTAATTTTAAAAAGGCTAAGAATGTTTGGGATACCAAAGTCATTATGGCCTATGGTTTGAGCCAAATCAATGACGAAACCAAAAAAACCGATGACCGTTTTGAAATTAATTCCACTTACGGACACCAAGCTTCAAAATTATGGTATTACTCATTTTTCGGTTCGTTCAAAACCCAATTTACCGACGGTTATGATTATAGCGTATCACCCAAAATTGTAACTTCAAAGCTTTTTGCGCCGGCATACTTAAACTTTGGCCCCGGTATGTTATGGAAAAAGTCGGATAACTTAAAAGTCAATTTTGCACCGGCCACTTCCAAATTAACCATAGTAACCGACGATGCCTTATCTGCAGTAGGCGCCTATGGTGTTGATCCCGGTAAAAACATTCGTTACGAATTGGGTATGGCCATCAACGGTTATTACAAATTTGATTTGATGAAAAACATTTCAATGGAAAACATTTTGGGTTTGTATAGCAACTATTTGGACAAACCCGAAAACGTTGATGTAGATTATCAAATGAATATGGTAATGACTATCAATAAATATATCAGTGCCAACTTTGGTATTAACTTGTTATATGATGACGATGCCTTGCAAGATATTCAGTTAAAAGAAGTTTTCGGCTTAGGATTTAATGCCAAATTTTAATCCGCAATAACACATTTTTTTAAAGGCTGTCCGTAGAAGGGCAGCTTTTTTTGTATCTTGCCGGTATGAATATTGAAGAAATCAGAAATTATACCAAATCGATTTATAAAATAGTCCAAAATATTTTGAGTTATTTTGGGTTTGGTCAAGGAGAAAAACGCAGTAGTAGCCGTAGCTACAGTCGAGTATTTTCGACGATGAGAAAACCAAAAAGAAACGAAATATTGGACTATTTTGTATGTCGTTTTGGTATTAATGTTAGGCAAAACCGGCTGTAACCGAAAGTTTTCCATTCGATGAAAACACTTTAGTGTTTAAAGTCGGAAATAGAATGTTTCTTTTAACGGGTTTGGAACATTTTCCGTTAAAAATCAATGTAAAATGTCGCCCTGATAGAGCAGAATAGTCTTCGTAAAAAATATATGCAAATCACCCCGGTATCTCACATGAATAAAAAACATTGGAATACCATAGAGAATGACGGCCGATTGCCTGCAAGTTTAATCAAAGAATTAGGGCTTGCTGAAAAGCTCGGAAGTGCAATAGATTTGTAATTTGTGAATTGTAGATGTATATAGATACTTCAAAATGAACAAGCTGCAAAGATGTTGTGCTTCCGAACAGCAGAAATATAAAATTTACGCTTTTTACAAGTGTAAGGAATTTTATGCTTTTATGTGAAATAACCATGCATTTCTCATCGAGCTCTCGATTGTATTATTTTGATATTCAGTATTTAAGCGTTTTTCAGCAAGCCCTAATTAATAGATCATTCTTATGATTTGGTAGTGCAATCCTTGACTAAAAAAGAGCGGCAAAAATTGAGTTTATAAAAAGTTTAAAGTAAATTTGATTAGAATTATAAAGCACCGATAATATGCTTTAAATCACCGATTTGATTTTCCCAAAGCATACGGGTTTCTTCTTCTTCACCTTCATCGCAAAAGTCGGTAACCAACAATGAAACATCTTTGGTCAATTCGTCAACCAAAATCCTAAATTCGATATAAGTGCCGGTTTCTTTATCATCTTCATCCACCCATTTATATTTTATTTTTTCATTGTCTTTTTTTGAGGCTACTTTGGCTTTCTCTTCACTGCCATCCCAAATAAAAGTATATAATTTACCTCTCGAATTCACATCATCGGCAAACCAACCGCTCAAGCCTGACGGTGTGGTTAAATATTGAAAAATCATACTTGGCGAAGCATGTATGGGAAATTCCATTTCAATTTTTACTTTTTTACTCATAATATCAAATTTATTGATGCCCAAAATATAAATAAAAATTTAATAATAAAAATTTATTGTGTTATTTTTGCTAAAAGTAAAGATTTTGAAGTATGATTACACACGAACAACTTAAAGATTTGGAAAAACGTCTCACCGCCTTAAATCACTATCTTTGACATAGCCGGCAAGCGCATTGAAATAGAAAATGAAGAGGAAAAAACCGGCAACCCCGGTTTTTGGAACAATCCGGCAGAAGCTCAAAAGGTTATGAAATCCATTCAATCTAAAAAGAAATGGATTGCTGATTATGAACAAGCACAAGAAGCTTTGGAAGAATTACAAATTTTATATGATTTTTTTAAAAGCAAAGAAGCTACCGAAGCCGAAGTTGTGTCGCAATTTGAAAAAACCCGTGATTATATAGAAGCACTCGAATTTAAAAACATGTTATCCGACGAAGCGGACGAATTGAGTGCCGTATTGCAAATCACTGCCGGTGCCGGTGGAACGGAGAGTAACGATTGGGCAGAGATGCTTTTGCGTATGTATCTGATGTGGGCACAAAAAAACGGTTACAAAACCAAAGAACTCAATTACCAAGCCGGCGATGTCACCGGCGTTAAAACCGTTACTATAGAAATTGACGGCCCTTATGCTTACGGCTACCTTAAAGGCGAAAACGGTGTGCACAGGTTGGTGCGTATTTCACCCTTTGACAGCAATGCCAAGCGGCATACATCCTTTGCCTCGGTATATGTATATCCACTGGTTGACGATACCATCGAAATAAAAATTAACCCTGCCGATATCAAATGGGAAACCATGCGGTCGAGTGGTGCTGGAGGTCAAGCGGTAAACAAAATAGAAACCGCCGTGCGTTTGCGACATCAGCCTACGGGTATCATTATTGAAAATTCGGAAACCCGTTCGCAATTGGAAAATAAAGAAAAGGCTATGAAATTGCTTAAATCGCGGCTTTACGAAATCGAAATGCAAAAACGTATGGCCGAAAGAGATGCTATTGAAGCCAATAAAAAGAAAATAGAGTGGGGGTCGCAAATTCGCAATTATGTGATGCACCCTTACAAACTGGTCAAAGATGTGCGAACAGGACAGGAAACCTCGCAAGTAGACGATGTGATGAATGGCGAGATCGATGCGTTTTTAAAAGCTTATCTGATGATGAACGGACAAAAAAAAGAGTAAAAGGTATAAAAGTTTAAAGCGATAAGAGAACGATTGAAATGAGACTGTCTAAAAGAGTAAATTATCTGTCATTCCAAACATAGTAAGGCGTCTCAATTTTGATAATCAACAAGTTATGGTTTTAATTTGGTTTATGATAAATACGCTTTTAAAAACAAATGAAATGACTCTATTTTAAACTTTGAACATTATACATTCATACGGCGGCTTTAATAAGTTTGACTTGTTTTGTGTCAACTACTCAGCCACCAATCAATTACACATTAAAAAATATTATACTTATGAAATTTCCTTATGCAGAACCTTACAAAATAAAAACCGTTGAAAACATCAAACGTTCTACCGCAGAACAACGCAAACAATGGATACAAGAGGCTCATTACAATTTGTTTAACTTAAAAAGTGAGCAGGTATTTATAGACTTGCTTACCGACAGCGGCACCGGCTCTATGAGTGACAACCAGTGGGCCGAAATCATGAAAGGCGATGAAGCTTATGCCGGATCACGTTCTTTTGAACTGCTCAAAGATACCGTGCAACGCATAACAGGTTACAAATATTTGATACCGACCCATCAAGGGCGAGCTGCCGAAAATGTTTTGTTTTCAGCTCTTGTAAAAGAAGGCGATATTGTGCCCGGCAATGCCCATTTTGATACTACCAAAGGACATATAGAGTTTAGAAAAGCCAAGGCTGTTGATTGCACCATACCCGAAGCGGCCGACACTTCCAAGTTTCACCCCTTTAAGGGCAATATTGATTTGGATAAACTGGAAAGGGTTTTTAAAACTTATCCGAAAGAAAAAATTCCGATGGTCATAATGACAATTACTTGTAATACGGCCGGCGGTCAACCGGTTTCTATGAAAAACATCAAAGAAACCGCTGCTTTGTGTCGCCGTTATGGTATTCCGTTGTTTTTTGATGCAGCCCGTTTTGCCGAAAACGCTTATTTTATCAAAAAGCGTGAAGATGCTTATAAGCATAAGACCATCAAAGAAATTGTGCGCGAAATGTTTAGTTACGGCGACGGCATGACCATGAGTGCCAAAAAAGACGGCTTGGTCAACATGGGCGGCTTTATAGCTACCAATAGTGAAGAGATTTATAACAAAGCCACTGTCTTTGCCATTTTGTTTGAAGGTTTTATCACTTATGGTGGCATGAGTGGTCGCGACATGGGAGCTTTGGCAGTAGGTTTAGACGAAGCCACCGAATTTGATTATTTGGAAAGTCGCGTAGAGCAAGTGCATTATTTGGGTCGTAAATTGATGTCTGCCGGCGTGCCGGTGCAACAACCCATAGGCGGCCACGCCATTTATTTAGATGCCAATAAATTTGTGCCGACTATACCGAGAGACCAATACAGAGCCCAAGCCTTGGCTGTCGAATTGTATATTGTAGGTGGCATCCGTGGGGTTGAAATAGGCACTATTTTAGCTGATAGAGATCCCGAAACCGGCGAAAACCGTTATCCCGATTTGGAACTGGTGCGTTTGGCTATTCCCCGCCGGACTTATACCAATAACCATATGGATTATGTAGCGGCGGTATTAGAACAAGTATATCAGTCGCGGCATGAAGCCAAAACCGGTTACGAAATTATCTATGAAGCTCCGGTGCTAAGACATTTTACCGTAAAATTGCGGAAGATATAGTATAGATATGAGGCTGTCTCAAAAGAGTGAATCAGCTGTCATTCCTCATCCCGCAAGTGCGGGATGAGGAATCTTAAGCCTGAAAGTCAATAGTTTAATAATTTACTTTTTACTTAAATTATTTCTATTAAGCCTTTTGAGACAGTCTCCACACCCCGGTCAAGTTGAGGAGGCTCCTTATGGCTTGTATAAGCCGGCAGGTTTTGATAAGAATAAGTACCAGTAAAGACAGGACACCCCCTGTCTCCTAAAAAAACATATAATATGAAAAAAATAATTGTATGGCACAATCCACGTTGCCGAAAAAGTAGAGAAGGCTTGGCTATGGCCGAAAAAGTAGCCCAAGAAAAAGGTTTGGAAGTGCAAATCCGTAAATATTTGGACAATCCACCTACCGAAAAAGAACTCAAAGAAGTCTTAAAAATGATGGGTATAAAACCCATGGAATTGGTGCGCACCAAAGAAGCCGTTTGGAAAGAAAATTTCAAAGGCAAAGATATGACAGAGGATGAAGTTGTCAAAGCCATGGCCCAATATCCCAAATTGATTGAACGGCCTGTAGTAATTTATGGTAATAAGGCAGTATTAGCCCGTCCTACCGAAAAGGTTTTGGAATTGTTTCAATAACAAGCACTAAAAATAGGCTGTCTTTTGGGACAGCCTATTTTTAATGATATAAATAATATGTTAATCTATCTTATTTAATTTTTTCAACTAAAGCTTTAAAAGCTTCGGGATGATTCATGGCTAAGTCAGCTAAAACCTTACGGTTTAAGTCGATATTATTAGCGTGAATTTTCCCCATAAATTGCGAATATGACATACCGTGCAAGCGGGCAGCCGCGTTGATACGTTGTATCCACAAACTTCTAAAGTTACGTTTCTTTTGTTTTCTGTCTCTGTATGCATAAAGCATTGCTTTTTCAACCGCATTTTTAGCGACTGTATAGACATTTTTACGTCGTCCGAAATAGCCTTTGGCTTGTTTTAATATTTTTTTGCGACGTCTTCTTTTTGCTACTGAATTTACTGATCTAGGCATAATTTTAATGATTTTTTTGTAACAGGCATTTCTTTTCGAAATTTAATTGTTTTTGAGCACTGTTCCAGGGTTAATAATCTACCAAATCAAAGGGTTTATTTTAATCCCAATGACTTTAATACGTTGTCTTTGTCGGCATCGCTTACCAAGGTAGCGTGCGTTAAGCGCAACTTGCGTTTTTTGCTTTTTTTAGTCAATATGTGACTTTTATAAGCATGTTTTCTTTTGATTTTGCCCGAACCGGTTAATTTGAACCGTTTCTTGGCACTGGCTTTTACTTTTAATTTTGGCATAATCCTTCTTCTTTATATATTATTTATATCTATTTCTTTTTCTTTTGTGATTTAGGCGCCATCAACATAATCATTTTTTTACCTTCCAATTTGGGCATTTGTTCAACTTTGCCGTAATCTTCTAAATCTTGTGCCAAACGCAACAATAATATTTGCCCTTGGTCTTTAAAAATAATAGAACGTCCTTTAAAAAACACATAAGCCTTTAATTTGTTTCCTTCTTTGAGGAAATTAATGGCATGTTTTTTCTTAAATTCGTAATCGTGGTCATCCGTATTAGGACCAAACCTAATTTCTTTTAAGGTGACCTTTTGTGTTTTAGCCTTAATGGCTTTTTCTTTCTTTTTTTGGTCATACAAGAACTTCTTGTAATCCAAAATCTTACAAACCGGCGGGTCGGCTTTGGGCGATATCTCTGCCAAATCCAAACCTTGTTCTTCGGCCATTGCCAAAGCTTGTCTTAAAGGGTAAACACCCACTTCAACGTTATCACCTACCAATCGAACTTCTCTGGCGGTAATTTCGTCATTAATGCGGTGCGGGTTTTTCTTGATTACCCTGCCCGGTCTTCGACTGCGTCTTCTACGTATTGCTATTGTCGTATATTTTTATGGTTACTATTCTGATTTTAAAATCATCACATGATGATTAGGACTTGCAAAAATAAACAATTTCTGTTTACTTTAATAATTTTTATTCAAAATTATAAGGTTTTTAGGCCTTTTTTCTCTTCTTGATGTATATAATCTACAAAATCCGGAATTTTAAAGGTGCCCAAATCGCCTTCTTGATGTTTTCTAACAGAAACCGTACCGTCTTGGGCTTCCTTTTCACCGATGATAATCATATAAGGTAATTTTTTCAATTCGGCATCACGAATTTTTCTACCGACTTTTTCATTTCTAAAGTCGATAGTCGCTCTGATGTCCGCTTCGTCCAACCGGTCTAAAACTTCTTTGGCATAAGCTTCATATTTTTCACTGATTGGCAAAATAATTACTTGTTCGGGGCTTAACCACAAGGGTAGTTTTCCGGCTGTATGTTCCAGTAGTATGGCTATAAAACGTTCCATAGAGCCAAAGGGCGCCCGGTGAATCATAACCGGACGGTGGGGTTTGTTGTCGTCGCCGGTGTATGTCAAATCAAAGCGTTCGGGCAGGTTATAATCTACTTGTATGGTGCCCAATTGCCAACTGCGTCCCAAAGCATCTTTGACCATAAAGTCTAATTTTGGACCGTAAAAAGCCGCTTCGCCGTATTCGGTTACGGTATTCAGATTTTTTTCTTTGGCGGCTTGTATAATGGCTTGTTCGGCACGTTCCCAATTTTCATCGCTGCCTATGTATTTGCTGCGGTCTTCTTTGTCGCGCAGTGATATTTGGGCGGTAAAGTCTTCAAATCCCAAGGAGCCGAAAACATACATAACCAAATCTATCACTTTTTTAAACTCGTCCAGCAATTGATCCGGTGTGCAAAAAATATGGGCGTCGTCTTGGGTAAAGCCCCGTACGCGGGTCAATCCGTGTAACTCGCCGCTTTGTTCGTAACGGTAAACAGTTCCAAACTCGGCAAAACGCACCGGTAAATCCTTATAGCTGTATGGTTTTGTTTTAAATATCTCGATATGATGCGGACAGTTCATCGGTTTGAGCAAAAACTCTTCACCTTCTTTGGGTGTTTTAATGGGTTGAAAACTGTCTTGACCGTATTTTTCGTAGTGTCCGGAAGTAACATACAAATTTTTATGACCGATATGTGGCGTTACCACTTGCTGATAACCGGCTTTTTTCTGGGCTTTTTTTAAGAAATTTTCCAAACGTTCGCGTAAGGCGGCACCTTTGGGAAGCCATAGCGGCAAGCCTTGTCCTACTTTTTGTGAAAAAGCAAAGAGTTCCAATTCCTTACCCAACTTACGATGGTCGCGTTTTTTGGCTTCTTCGAGTAGGGCCAAATGTTCTTTGAGCATTTTTTGTTTGGGGAATGAGATGCCGTAAACACGTGTCAATTGCGGTTTGGTTTCGTCGCCGCGCCAGTAAGCTCCGGCAACATTGAGCAATTTGACCGCTTTAATAAGGCCGGTATGCGGAATATGACCGCCGCGGCATAAGTCGGTAAAATCGTCGTGGTCGCAGAAAGTAATTTCGCCGTCATTGAGGTTTTCAATCAATTCGACTTTAAACGGATTGTTTTCTTTTTGGTATAAAGCCAAAGCGTCTTTTTTAGAGACCTCGCGCAATTTGAATTCGTGTTTGCCTTTGGCAATTTCCAGCATTTTCTTTTCTATTTTTTCAAAATCTTTTTCAGAAAATTGTTGGTTGCCAAAATCTATATCGTAGTAAAAACCACTGTCAATAGCCGGCCCGATGGTCAATTTGGCATCGGGATAAAATTTTAAAATTGCTTGAGCCATTAAGTGGGCTGACGAGTGCCAAAATGTTTTTTTACCTTCATCATCATTCCAAGTGTATAAAATCAAATTACCGTCGGTGGTCAGCGGGGTGCTTGTTTCCACTTTTTTGTCGTTAAATTTGGCGGAAATCACATTGCGCGCCAAGCCTTCACTAATATCTTTAGCGACCTGGTAAGGTGTAGTGCCTTTGGGGTATTGCTTGACACTGCCATCGGGTAAGGTAATATTGATGTTCATTTTAATGATTTTTTGAGTCTGAATATTTTACTGCTTTAAAGATGCAAATATACATCATTTATTAAAAAAAATAATTTTTTTAAAGTATCTTTGCCGTAATAGATTGGCTTATGATAGACAAGTTGTTGATATATGGCGAAAAATTATATCTCAAGATTAAAAATCTCTGGGAAACAGAGCGTATGCACCGGATTATCAGCAATGCTTTAGTATTGATATTTTTAACTTCGTTGGGGTTGTTTTTTTTGGTGCATAGGGGTTTTTTGCCGGCCAATGGTGTTTTAAAACCTTTTGCCAATCCTTTTTACAGTATTGAAATTTCTTTTACCGCCCTATTGTTGACAGAAATTATCTCTATGATTTTTGTATTACCAAAATCGGTTGCCAAATCGGTTACCAAGCAATTTGAGTTGTTGTCATTGATATTCTTAAGGCACGGTTTTCAAGAGTTTTCAAATGTGCATTCGTTAGATTGGCACGAGATGGTGCAACCCGTGCAACATATGTTTGTATATGGTGCTGTTTCTTTGTTTATTTATTTTATCATAGGTATGGTTTATAAAAAACAACGGCATATAATCATTTGTCATACCGACAGGGCGCAACGTAATTTTGTGCGTTTTAAACGTTTTATTTCGTTATTGCTGTTAATAGCTTTTTTGATTATAGTTTTTAGCGATTTTAAAGACTTGATTTTGTATAGTATTTATGTAACGTCTTTTCATACGTTCTTTACCATATTGATTTTTAGCGACATATTGGTGTTGTTGATAACCATAAGATATGCTTTGGATTATAGAACCATGTATCGTTATTCGGCTTTTATTTTGGCGACGATATTTATCAGGATAGCTTTGACATCGCAGCCTTATTATGATGTGATTATCGGAAGTGTAGCAGCCATATATTTATTGTTTTTGGTCTTGACTTATAATTATTTTGAAGCATCGCGAAAGCCCAAAAATCAATCGGTATTGCCGCAAACAAAAGTGCCTAAAAAATATATCAAATAAATAATACATTATTAAATTATGGAAGTAAAAGGAAAAATTAAATTAATTACCGAAACCAAAACTTATGGGAGTAACGGTTTTAGAAAAAGAGAAATGGTGGTAACCACCGATGAGCAGTATCCGCAGTTTATCAATATTGAATTTGTGCAAGATAAAACCGATTTGTTAAACAATTTTAAAGTAGGTGATGAGGTAGAAGTCAGCATTAATTTGCGCGGACGCGAGTGGATCAGTCCACAGGGCGAAACCAAATATTTTAATTCTATTCAGGGTTGGCGTATTACCAAACTCAATACCGAAGCGCCACAGGATGTGCCGCCGCCGGTTAATGACGGTTTTGAACCGGCCGATGATTTTAACAGTGATGAACCGGTTGATGATTTACCGTTTTAATTGACAATCAACTTGTTGTAAAAATAAAAAGCCGCTTTTAATGAGCGGCTTTTTTAAGTTTTGAAATGGGATAATATATTATCTTTTCATTTTTTCTTTTTGTTTTTTGAGTTGTCTTTTGAGCACATCGTATGCTAAGTCCATGGCTTTTTCAAAAGTTTCGGCATCTCTTGAAACCACAATATCATTGCCCGGAACACCGATTTTGATTTCTACGGTTTTATTTTGGGCTCCGGAATTATTGAGTTTTAAAAACACTTCGGCTTCGATTACTTTATCAAAAAAATTGTCTAAGCGGTCTAATTTTTTTTGAATAAAGTTGATGAGTTTTTGATCGGCATCAAAATTGGTTGCTTGATAAATTGCTTTCATAGGCCTTCATTTTTGGGTTATATATTTATTTTTTGCTCCTTGGATGAGCTTTGTTATAGATATTTTTTAGTTGCTGTATGCTACTGTGTGTATACACTTGTGTGGCTGCTAAACTGCTGTGTCCCAACAGCTCTTTGATAGCATTGAGATCGGCACCGTTGTTGAGCAAATGGGTGGCAAAAGTATGACGTAGCATATGCGGGCTTTTTTTGTGTTTGACACTGACTTTACTAAGATACGAATTTATGATGCGATACACAAGGACTTCATACATTTTTTTGCCTTTTTTTGTAACAAATAAATGCGTATCATCAACCGGCGGTGTTTTAAAAAAATTTTCTTTGGTGGTTATATAATCTTTAAGTGCTTTGATCGTATAATCTAATAACGGAATAAGGCGCTGCTTATTACGTTTGCCCAAAACTTTTAACTCTTTTTTATGAAAATCGATGTCTTGTAAACGTATATTTATCAATTCGGCACGGCGAATGCCGGTGCTGTAAAAAAGCGTTATAACGGCTTTGTCACGCAGACCTTCAAAATCGTCGGGAAATAAATCCAAATCAAACAGTTGTTGCATTTCTGCAGTAGAAAAAGGCACGGGTATTTGACGGTGATTTTTTAAACTGCTGAGTTGAGCTGCCGGATTTTGGCTTATAGTGCCTGTTTTTAATAAAAACTTATAAAAACTTTTGAGTGCGGCTATTTTGCGGTTGATGGTTTTATCAGCCAATTGTTGTTCGGTCAAAGTCGAAAGCCATAAACGGATGTGTTTGCTATCGGCCGATGTAAAATTTTGGTTGATGTTTTTTAAAAATATTTCAAAATCACTTAAATCCTTTTGATAGGCTTTAAGGGTCAAAGGCGAATAATTTTTTTCTTTGATTAAATAATCTAAAAAACGGCTGACTAACATAAAGACTTTATTGGTAAATATATAACGAATTTAATAAATAAATCAATATAAAAAAAACCTTAGAACACGAGCTCTAAGGTTTTATTGATCACTAAATCAAATAAGTTTAGTATTGATCTTCCATGTCGCGAAGACGTTGGATATACTTCGCTTTAAGGATTTGTTGTCTGCGTTTGACAGATGGTTTTGTAAATTGTTTACGATCACGTATTTGACGCATCATTTTGGTTTGGTCAAATTTACGTTTAAAACGTTTTAACGCTCTGTCAATAGACTCTCCTTCTTTTACGGGTATGATCAACATAGTTTTACACCTCTTTTTGTTGGTTAATACTTAATTTTGAGTGGCAAAGATACAAAAATAAAATTAAATATTTGAAATTTTATTCCAAATCGCAGTTAATCCATTCGCCATCTAAATTAGCCCCTATTTTTTTATAAAAATCGATGGCCGGTTTATTCCATTCCAAGACTTGCCAGCGGATGCGTTTGCATTGATTTTCTTTGCCGAACGCAATCACTTTATTGAGCAACGCACTGCCTATTTTATGGCCACGATAGGCTTTTTTGACATATAAATCGTCGAGGTAAAGCGATTTGCCCACCCATGTGTAATAAACAAAGTAGTATAAGGCAAAGCCTATGATTTCTCCATCCGGTTTTTCGGCTACCAGAACTTGAAAATAGTCTTTTTCGGAACGCATTTGTGCCACCGTATTGGTTACTTTTTCGGGGGCTTTTTCAAATAGGGCCAATTCTTTTATCAAGGCTAAAACCGCTTCAAAATCCTTTTCTTCTCCCTTACGAATAATATAATTCATGTGTTAATCCTTTAAGATTTGTCGAGATATAACCAGTTTTTGTATTTCGGTTGTGCCTTCGCCTATGGTGGTCAATTTGCTGTCGCGGTAAAATTTTTCCACAGGAAAGTCTTTGGTGTAACCGTAGCCGCCATGTATTTGCACGGCATCGGTCGATACTTTGACGCTGACTTCCGAGGCATACATTTTGGCCATGGCACCGAGTTTGGTCAGATTTTGTTTGGTATCTTTCAGGTAAGCGGCTTTCCGGATTAATAACTCCGAAGCTTCTATTTCGGTCGCCATATCAGCCAGTTTAAAGGCAACGGCTTGAAATTTACTGATGGGTCGTCCGAATTGTTCACGTTCTTTGGCATATTTTAAAGCGGCTTTATAAGCACCTTTGGCAATACCTAAGGCGTTACTGCCAATAGAAATACGGCCGCCGTCCAATATTTTTAATGCTTGCACAAATCCGTCGCCTACTTCTCCCAAGATATTTTCTTTGGGAACACGACAATTGTCAAAAATCATTTCGGCGGTTTCGCTGGCGCGCATGCCGAGTTTATTTTCTTTTTTACCGGCTGTGAAGCCCGGTGTGCCGCGTTCTACCACAAAAGCCGTGGCATTGCGGCGTGCACCTTTTTCGCCGGTGCGCGCCAATACAACGGCTACTTGACCCGAAATACCATGGGTGATAAAATTTTTAGCACCGTTGAGCACATAATAATCGCCGTCCTCTACGGCAGTGGTGCTCATACTGCCGGCATCCGATCCGGTATTGTGTTCGGTTAGTCCCCATGCGCCAATCCATTCTCCCGAAGCCAATTTGGGCAACCACTTCATTCTTTGTTCTTCATTGCCAAATTCGTATATATGGTTGGTGCACAATGAATTGTGAGCTGCTACAGATAAACCTATGGACGGATCTTGTTGTGACAGTTCGTCAATTATAGTCACATAATCTTGATAGGACAGACCTGATCCGCCGTATTTTTCGGGAATAACGATGCCCATAAAGCCCAATTCGCCCAGTTTTTTAAAAACTTCTACGGGAAAAATTTGTTTTTCGTCCCATTCCATATAGTTGGGCGCAATATATTGTTTGTTAAAGTCGCGCACTGCTTGGGCTATATGTCTCTGTTCTTCGGTTAATTCAAAATTCATCATGTTTAATAATTTTATATTTTTTTTAAGTATAAACAAATGCTCTTGTGTTTGCTTTTTGGATATTCCGGCACGTTTAATAATTCGTCAAAATTACGAAAAGCCCCGTGTAAAGTTCTATAAGAAACAATTTTTTTTGCTAATGGGTATGAAATATACGGATTTTCGGCCAATTCTTTTATGTTGGCTTCGTTTAAATCGACTTTAAATCTGATGGGTGCCGGATTTTCAATTTTGAATTCTTGCCAAAAGGCTGTAATCACTTCCGGTTTTAGACCATAAACTTCATTGAGTTGTTCAGGAATTGTAAAACCTCCTATTTTTTTGCGGTATTTAACGATACGTTCAGCCAGCCGGTCACCTATACCGTAAATTTTTTTAAAATCTTCGGCAGTAGCCGTATTGACCGGTTTGACATTAATTTTTTTTGGTGTTGCAATTTGGGGCTTTAATTTAAAAGTTTGCCATATTTTGTTAATCACCTCCGGCGTTAAACCATAGACTTTATTGAGCTGTTCTTTTCGGGTAAATCCACCTATGGCATTGCGGTATTTGATAATGCGTGCTGACAAAACCGCACCGATACCGTTAATGTTGCGCAAATCCTCGGCACTGGCTTTATTAATGTCATAATTAGATATTTTTTTGTAGGTATATTGGGGCGGTGTAAAGTTTTTATAAGCAGGAATATTGATATAAGGTTCCAAAATTTTGTAAAGCGAATCGGACAAACCAGCCACTTGTTTAAAAGCATGTTTGGTTTGAAAATATTTGCCGCTTTTTCTATAAGCGTAAATTCTATCTAGCTGGTCTAGGTTCAAACCTAAAAAATAGCCCTTTTCATCCGTTAAATAATTCGGGTTAAAAGGATAAATTTTTTGTTCTTGTTTTTTTAAAGCAATGATTTTAAGCGAATCGTATTGTTTTTGTAAATCCGGAGGGATTTTAGATGTCATTTGATCCTTTTGAAACAAGTTATCACTTTGATAAATAGCCAATTGTAATAAAATAATCAGCATAAATATAATAATGATGCCCCGTCGTTGAGACCTGTTAAATTCTGGAAAAAAGCCGGGGCGTTTCATATTTTAATCTTTTGTTTTGCTTTTTTTGATGGCTTTAAGATATCTGATTAATTCTTCACGCACTTTGGGTGCTAAAAAGACCAATCCTATAATATTGGGAAAAACCATGGCAAAAATCATGGCATCGGAAAAATTAAGAACGGATCCCAATTTGACAGAGGCTCCTACAAAAACAAAAAATAAAAATAGAAGTTTATAAACGATATCAGCGGTTTTGCTACGACCGAAAACAAATTTCCAACCTTGTAATCCGTAATAAGACCAGGACAACATGGTAGAAAAAGCAAATAAAATCACGGCAATAGTTAATATGATTGAAAAATGCGGAATCACTGAATCAAAAGCAGTAGCAGTGAGTTCAACACCTTTGCCGTCTAACGAACCGTCACCATAGTTAAACAATCCGTATTTTAAGTTGGTGATAATCAACACTAAAGCCGTCATGGTGCAAATAACCACCGTGTCAATAAAAGGTTCTAACAAGGCCACAATTCCTTCACTGGCCGGATATTTGGTTTTGACAGCCGAGTGGGCGATAGCGGCCGATCCTACACCCGCTTCGTTTGAAAAGGTGCCCCGTCTAAATCCTTGAATCAAAACGCCCATAAATCCACCGAGTCCGGCAGCAGGTGTGAATGCTTGTGTTACAATTTGTTTAAAGGCTTCGGGAAGCAAATTAACATTTAATATCAGAATAATTAAAGCGGCGCCTACATATAAAACCGCCATAAAAGGCACAATTTTTTCGGCAACTTTACCGATTCGCTTAATACCGCCGATAATGACAACGCCAACCAATATGGCTAAAACAATACCGAAATAAGAGCCGGCATTGGGGTGGGTAATGTCAAATAATTTTTTAAATTGTGCCGCGGCTTGGTTGGCTTGAAACATATTACCGCCGCCAAAGGAGCCGCCTACTACCATAATAGCAAAAAATACGGCTAAAAATTTGCCTAATGTGCCTTTGCCCATTTCAGCCAAACCTTTTTTAAGGTAATACATGGGGCCGCCGTATACCGTGCCGTCTTTGCCGATATCACGATATTTTACTCCAAGGGTGCATTCGGTAAATTTAGAAGCCATACCCAGCAGTCCGGCCAATATCATCCAAAAGGTAGCACCGGGACCACCAATGGCAATAGCCACAGCCACACCGGCAATGTTTCCCAAGCCTACAGTTGCGGATAGTGCTGCCGATAAAGCTTGAAAATGAGATACTTCACCGTGATGGTCGCCTTCTATTTTGATGGTTTCGGGGATATCATCATGTGCTTCAACAACGAGGTCATCGGCCGGTTTGTAAGAGTCGTGATGATCTATATGGTCATATTTGCCGGCCACTACTTTTATGGCGGTTTTAAACAATTTGAATTGTGGTATTTTAAAATAAGCTGTAAAATAAGCCGCTCCCAAAATTAAAAGAATTAGAACAAGTGGTATTTTATATCCGGCGATATTGATGGAAGTAAAAACCAATCCCGACCAAAAGTCGGATATGGGTTTAAACATTTCTTCAATGCGTTGGTCTATGCCTTTTGAGGCTTCTTGAGCCAAGCTTACGGCCGGTAAAAAAATGCTTATTAGCAATAATAATCTCTGTTTCATAATCAAAATTTTGGATATCTTAAGTGCTAATATAAAGGTTTTAAATGAATTGATTTCTGGTTTTGCGAATAAATTATTTTTATAAACATTAAGCTTGTTTTTTATTAAAACTCCGCAAATATTTAGCATTATATTAAAAAATTATCAAAACATATTTTTATCTTTACCACAAAAAAATATGGGGGCAGATATTACTTTGGTGGTTGCTATGGGACGGCAAAATCAAATCGGATTAAACGGCACTATGCCTTGGCACTTGTCAGACGACTTAAAAAATTTTAAAAAACTCACAACCGGTCATGCGGTGATAATGGGGCGTAAAACTTTTGATTCCATAGGAAAAGCCTTGCCCAACCGGTTAAATTTTGTAGTAACTTCTAAGCCCGGAAATGTCTCGGCCTATGAGGTTTGTTTGGTTGGCAGTTTGGATAAAGCTGTAAAAAAAGCCGCTTTAACCGGTAAAGAAATTTTTATAATCGGTGGTGCCAGTATTTACCGGCAGGGTTTGGATATAGCTACCAAACTCATTATCACACATGTTGATTACCGGGGTGATGCCGATACTTTTTTTCCGGATATAGATTTAAGCCAATGGTATCCGGTTTGTAAAAAAGTTTTTGCTAAAAATAAAAAAAACGATTACGATTTTGAAGTGGTTACTTATACCAAAACGGAAGCCCGCTTTTAAAGGTTTTGATAAGACACTCTAAAAGTATCTCCTTGCCTGATATCTCCTGTTTTAAAGCCCTTTAAAAACCAACGGGCACGTTGTTCGGAGGTGCCGTGGGTAAAAGCGTCGGGCACCACGCGGCCGGTATATTTCTTTTGTAAGCGATCGTCACCAACCGAGGCGGCTGCATTTTGAGCTTCTTGGATATCACCTTGGTCCAAAACGTGTTTCATTTTTTCGATATGATGTGCCCAGACACCGGCAAAATAATCGGCTTGTAATTCTAAACGGACAGACAGACGGTTATAATCGGCACGACTCAATCGCCTTCTTTGTGATTGCACTTGATCGGTAATGCCTAACAAATTTTGCACATGATGACCAACTTCATGGGCAATAATATAAGCCATGGCAAAATCGCCGGAGGCCCCGAACTTGCGTTTTAAATCTCTAAAAAAATCTAAATCGATATATACTTTTTGGTCGGCAGGACAATAAAACGGGCCGGTAGCAGCACTGGCCATACCACAGGCTGCGGGTGTAGAACCACTGTATAAAACCAGTTTCGGATACCGGTAGCGGGCCTGGAGTTGTTCTTTAAAAATTTTGTCCCAAACATCCTCGGTATCTTTAAAAACCACTTTGGCAAATTCGGCTAATTCATCATTTCTGTCATGTGCCGTGCCTTGGGTTTGTTGGGTTTGCGGTTGTGTTTGTTGTAGCATTTCGGTAGGAGCTTCTCCGGTAAGAAGGGTGTATGCTATAAAAAAAATAATGGTGCCAACGCCTATGGTTCCGCCAACTTTTCTGCCTGTATTTCCACGACGGTCTTCTACATTACTACTGGTTTGTCTGCCTTTCCAACGCATTGTGATAATAATTTTAAAGTTAATGCTACAAAACTATAAAAAAATGCTGACTTTTTATTTTAATACCAAATCGATTTATAAAATAGTCCAAAATATTTTGGAGTATTTTTTTGCTTAATCAAGGAGAAAAACGCAGTAGTAGCCGTAGCTACAGACAAGTATTTTCGACGCTGAGTAAGTGAAAAAGAAACGAAATATTGGACTATTTTGTATGTCATTTTGGTATAAATTGTAAAATACTATTATTTCATCAAGCTATGCCTTGGGTTTGACCCGATTGATTAATTTGCTTAACGTCAAACCTTGCACCAATATAGAAAAGACGACTATCATGTAAGTCATTACCAAAAACAAATCGCGATGCATATCTTTAGGGATGGTCAAAGCCAATGCAATGGAAATGCCACCGCGCAAGCCTCCCCAAGTCATAATTAAATCGGTTTTCGGTATAAATTTGATTTTGCGTTCAAAATAAGCCAAAAGCGGTTTGATGGATAAATAACGGCTGATTAAAACAATGATAATGGCAATAAGACCGGCTATTACGTAATCCATTTCAAAGGAAATGACTAAGAGTTCCATACCAATCATGACAAACAAGACTGTATTGAGTAATACATCAATGAGTTCCCAAAACTTATCGACATAGGCTTCGGTGATTTCGCTCATGGCATTGTTTCTAACGGTGTCATTGCCAATAACCAAGCCGGCGGTAACCATAGTTAAGGGTGCTGAGACGTGAATTTTGTGGGCAATGAGTGTGCCGCCCATAACCAAAGCCAAGGTAACCATAACTTCCGCGTCAAAATTATCAATATCTTTCATCATTTTATAAGCCAGCCAACCCAGTAACAAGCCTAGGGCCACGCCGCCTAAAACTTCGATGCCAAAGAGTTTTAACACTTCGGTTATTTCAAAGGAATCCATGCCTTTTCGGGCGATTTTAAAGATGGTTAAAAAGATGACGACACCCACACCGTCGTTAAATAATGATTCGCCGACAATTACAGTTTCCACTTTTTTGTCTATTCCTATTTTTTTTAGAATGCCCAAAACGGCAATAGGGTCGGTAGGGGAAATAAGAGCGCCAAAAAGCAATGTGTAAATAAAATCAACTTTGTGTCCTAATAAGTATAGAGCTAAATATATGAGTCCGCCAACTAAAAAAGTGGAAATCAGGGTGCCGATAAAAGCAAATCCCAAAACCGGTCGCCGTTGTATTTTGAGTTGTTCAAAATTGGTATGCATAGCACCTGCAAACAGCATAAAACTCAACATCATATCAAGCAGAACCACCGAAAAATCTATTTGGCTGATGAGTTGCCGTTGTTGATCAAACAAAACAGGATTGACATAACTTGACACAATGGTAATAAGGGTAAAAATAATGGCAATCAGCATTAAGCCTATGGTTGTGGGCAGTTTTAAATATTTTTCGTTGATATAGCCGAAAACCGCCGATAGCATAACCAATATGGATGCAATTTCAAAATAGTTCATAGTCTCTGTTTTATCAATGTTTGTTATGTTGAAATTTTAATAGAAATCATAATAAATCACCACGTAATCGTCTATAATGCTTACGTGCATCGACAAACCAAAAACTAGCCGGATACTCGAGTATAATTTTTTTAAACAAGGCTTTGGCTTTTTCTGTTTGTCCCAGTGTTTCGTAGATTATACCCATACGAAATATGGCGTCATCTTTAAGCAAATCTTCGGTTTGGCTGTCCAATATGGCTTGATAGTTTTTTAGGGCATCGTCATATTGATGTATTTGTTCGTATAGTTGCGCTTGTAGCATTAGGCCGTCATCATAGACCAATTGGCCTTTATAATTTTGTTTCAGGCTGTCGAGAATTTTAATGGCACCCGGGCGGTTTTTTCTATAGATTTCAAATTTGGCTTTGGCCAAAGTTTTCAGCCCGGCTTGTATGGTATCACCTTCTTCTTTGTTGTTTATGATAAGCAAATCAAGATCTATGGCATCATTGGCAATTAAATCGTCCGCTACGGATTTAATGACTTTGAGTTGGGCATGTGCCCAATCGATATCGCCTTGAAAAAAGGAGGCTCTTGCCAAATCATAAGTAGCTTTGTGTCCGGTAGGATTATTTGGAAAGTCTAATTGCACTTGGGTATAAAGCACCAAAGCTTGATTAAATTTTTGATTGTGCAGTAAGATGTCCGCTTTTTTTATTAAAATGTTTGCCATTTGTTTTTTTGGTAATGTTTGCTGTTGAAGGCTGTCTAAAACATTTAAAGCTTCGGTGGTTTTGTTTTGATGAAAAGCTAAAAAACCGGCGTAGGCAATTTGTAATTGCAAATGGTTACGAGTTGACCATTTTTCATGCAAATAGCGGTTAAATTGTTCTGCAATTTGTTGTTTGCTTTGGTTATCCAAAATTTGTTGCATATCCAAATCCAATAAAGCCAATTTGCTCAATTCGCCATATATGCCGCTATTGTTTTGATTGATGATAAATTGGTAAATACTTTTGGCGGTTCGGTCTTTTTTATTGACAAGAGCCGTATGTGCCAAATGGTAAATTTCTGACAGGTCAGCTTCGTTTTTTCTATACAAACTTTTGAGTTGCAAAAACGCTTTTTTATAGTCTTTTTGTTGGATGTAGAGCCATTGTAACAAGCGATACCATTTAGTGTCTCCGGTGGTTTTTATCTTTTCGATTAATTGTTTTTTTAAAATAATATTGGCTTTGTTTTCAGGATCTTGAGTGATGTATTTGCTTAAATAATATTTTATTTGATTGGTATAGCGGTCATCTTTATCAATTAGTTTTAAAAAATTTTGCATCATTAAATCTTGCCGGTTTTGTTCGGCATAAATAAGTGCTATTTTAAGATATAAGTTGGTGTTATTACTATTTTTTAAGGCGGTTTGATAGGTCTTTAAAGCATAATTTAACAGATATAACTGTGTAAAAGATTCGCCCACAGCATAAGCTTTATATGCTTGTTTTTTTACAATTTTCAAAGCTTTTTGATAATATTTTTCAGATTTTATACTGTCCTTTTGCAGTTGGTAATTGTAACCCAAATAAACCAAAAATTGAGGATTTTGTTTTAAGTTTTGTTTGCGTAGAAGGTTTTCTGCCGTTTTAAATTTGGATTGTGATTGATAAATCTTTATTAGATTAAACAGATAAGATTTATTATATGGAAATTTGTCTACCAACAATTGGTATTCATAAGCTGCTTTATCCAAATCACCTTGTTCAAAATAATGTTTGGCCATTTCGGGATTTTGTCCCCGGACTCTTTGCAAACTCCATAAACTTATGTAAAATATTAAAATAATATGTAATTTGAGGCGCATTGGACTGAAATTGGATTTGATGTCTTTATTTGGCATTTGACAAATTTACATAAAAAAGCCGTTACCCAAAAGCAACGGCTTGTTTGTAAAAGGTTTTTTGGATTTATCTAATCCTGTCTACAGATTTTACAAGTCTTTCATCCCGCTTGATATACTTATTGGCGATAAGTAAAAAAACGATAGAAATGACCGGAACTAATAACTTAATATCCTTCTCAGAAAATTGCTTTTCTCCGGATAAGAATCCGACTTGGTATATAGATAAACCCAAAAGAACGACTAGTGCAAAGATAGCTAAATAATTTAATTTGATTTGTAATTTTCGATTTTTATACAAAAAAATATTGCTTAAAATCAAGATTGAAATCAATCCGCCTATTACCGTATATTTGTAGCAATTGGGGACAATCAATCCCAAATAGCCCATATAAGCATAAAAGGCAGTCAATATAAAAGCCGTAAACATATAAACCGATTGTATTCGTTGTAACATTTTGCTTAATTTTTGACAAAAATAATATAAAATTGCCATTGAATAAAAAAAAATTGTTATTATTGCACTATAATTACTTATCTGCAAGACCTCAAAAGTCTTTAATTTGTAAATAATAGAAATCTTTTCTTTTTTTACATATTAATAAATCATTTAAAACAAACAACAAACAAAATTATTAATCACATATGTTTGATATTGAATCGTTAAAACAACTTAAATTAGTGGCGTTGCAAGAAATCGCCAAAACTATTGGTATTAAAAAATATTACCATTTAAAAAAAATTGAATTAATATATAAAATTTTGGATTTTCAGGCTGATCATCCGCAAGAGGTAAAAGAAAAAGCCAAACTTTTAAATTTAGAAGAGAAAAAAGAAGAATTGGTGGTTAAAAAGAGAGGCCGTCCCAAAAAAAATAAATCTCAAGATTCCGGTGGAACCGATCGCTCAAAAGATAAATCAGGCACGGATGTTTCAAAAGTAAATCAAACATCGGGAGTTGAAAATATCAACAAAGAGCAAAATGCACAACAACGCAAACGTCGTCCCAGAAAACGTAAAAACACCGGTCAGCAAGAATCTGAAGTTGGTCAAAATCAGACTGAAACCGTAGTGGAAACAACAAACGGTAAAGATCAAAGTCGTAATCGTCAGTATGATCGTAATCAAAAATCGCAACAATCGTTAAAAAAACAGTTGTCTAAAGATGTGATGGCCGCCACACAAGACGATGTTAAAAAAACACAACAGGAGGAAAAACAACAATCTCAACAGCAGCATAAACAGGCGCAGCAAAAACAGTCTAAACAAAATAATCAACATAAAAATCAAAAGTCTAAAAACAAGCGTGATGAGTTTGAGTTTGACGGTATCATAGAGGCTGAAGGTGTATTGGAAATTTTGCAAGACGGTTATGGCTTTTTACGTTCGTCGGATTTTAACTATTTAAGTTCCCCTGATGATGTGTATGTGTCACCGTCACAAATCAGATTATTCGGTTTAAAAACCGGTGATACGGTGCAAGGAGTCGTAAGACCGCCCAAAGAAGGTGAAAAATATTACCCATTGATTAAGGTGACTAAAATTAACAATTTGGATCCTGAAATTGTTCGTGACCGTGTTGCTTTTGAGCATTTAACCCCCTTATTTCCTAATGAAAAACTCAATATTGCCGGTCGTCGCAGCACTTTATCAACACGTATAGTCGATTTGTTTGCGCCAATAGGCAAAGGACAGCGCGCTATGATAGTGTCTCAGCCCAAAACCGGTAAAACCATTTTGTTAAAAGACTTGGCCAATGCCATTGCTGCCAATCATCCCGAGGTATATCAAATTGTATTATTGATAGATGAACGTCCGGAAGAGGTAACCGATATGAAACAAAGTGTTACCGGTGAAGTTATTGCTTCTACTTTTGACGAATCTGCCGATAAGCATGTCAAAGTGGCCAATATTGTTATTGAAAAGGCCAAACGTATGGTCGAAAGCGGTCTGGATGTGGTTATTTTATTAGATTCAATCACACGATTGGCACGAGCTTACAATACGGTGCAACCTATGTCCGGCCGTGTGTTATCCGGTGGTGTTGATTCCAATGCCTTGCACAAACCGAAACGATTTTTCGGGGCCGCCCGTAATATCAAAGAAGGTGGCTCATTGACCATTATAGCTACGGCATTGATTGATACAGGTTCTAAAATGGATGAGGTTATTTTTGAAGAATTTAAAGGTACCGGTAATATGGAATTACAGTTAGACCGCAATTTGGCTAACCGCCGTATTTACCCTGCTATTGATATTAAAAATTCCAGCACCCGTCGCGACGATTTGTTACATGATGACCGTACGGTGCAACGTATGTGGTTGCTCAGACGTTATTTGGCGGATATGAACCCTATAGAAGCTATGCAATTTGTTAAAGACCGCATAGAAGAAACCCGTACTAATGAAGAGTTTTTACTCTCTATGAATGAATAAATAAAATATATACTAAAAAAGGGAAGCCAAGCGGCTTCCCTTTTTTAGTATATATTTATGAGACTTAAGCGTCTTTGTTGTCTGTGCTTTTGTCTATATCTTTTTCTAAATTATCAATCTCTTCTTTGCCGGTATCTGCAACTTCTTCGGTTTTATCGGTTGCCTCTTTTATTTTGTCTGTAACCTTATCGGCTACTTCCGAAACTTTGTTACCGGCTTTATCAACGACTTCACCGGCTTTTTCCCTGAGGTCCTTTGTTTCTTCCATCAATTCACTACCGGCTTTTTTAGCTGTTTCTTTAATATCGGAAACTACTTCGGTTGTTTTTTCGCTGACTTTATCAATCACTTCACCGGCTTTTTCTCTGATGTCTTTGGTTTCTTCCATCAATTCATTACCGGCTTTTTTCAAGCCTTCGGTTACATCTTCGGTTACTTCTTTGGCTTTTTCGGTTACATCTTCCAATACATCAGATGCTTTTTCTCTAAATTCTTTGGTTTCTTCTTTAAGTTCTTCAGAAATTTTATCAAATTTTTCTTCGGCAACTTTGGCTGTTTTTTCTACCAATTCGTTGGCATCTTCGGCTAATTCTTCCGCTTTGACTTTGGCTTGGCCAAACATTTTTTTTATCGAATCAAATAGTCCCATAATTGTAATTTTAAATTGTGTTAAATTGTTTTTACAAATTTACGTTTTTTTATGAAAAGTTTTAGCACTTTTGTAACAATAAGTTCAATAGGATTGTTTTTTTGTTTTGTTTTTGCTTATTTTAATTCTTTTAACCGGTTTTACTTTCCAATTTTTACCCACCCATAAACCTACAATTTCATTCACATTAAAGCCCCATTTTTTGATGCGTTTCATCGATTTTTTAAGTTGTTTGAGTTGTTTGGCTTTGAGTTCCGGATTGCCGGCACAGTCGTAATGTGCCACCACAAAAATATATTTGGAGTGGTGTTTGTTTACCGAGATATCCAACCGGTATTTGATGGCATCAACCAATACCTTGTTTTTGTTTTCGGCTATAATTTTTATAGGCCCCGCTTCGGTAATCATATCCGGATAATCTATATCATAATTGTCAATAATCCAAGATAAAACCGGCAATTGTGTGCGGCCATCCATACAGTTGATGACACTGGCAAATTTGTCTATGTCTAAGTATTTCATAAATATTAATTTTTTAAAGGAACAAACAAATTTAATATTTTATTTTTTATTGTAAATTGTCACTGTAAAATTATCCCAAATGAAGAAAAAAGTATCTATTGTTATTATTGTGATTGTTTTGGCGGTTGTTGCTCGTTTTATATATCATTCTATGACACAATCCCGTGCAATGCGTTCTATAATAAGTGTTTTACCTGAAGATGCCGTTTATATATTAAAAACCGGTAAACTGACCGATACATGGCAAGAGGTTTCGAGCACCAATATTTGGCAGCACTTTATTAAAACCAATGGCTTTGAGTATTTGCAATCGGTTGATACGCTGCTTGATAAGACATTGTTGCAAAGTAAGACTTCCAAATATATTTTTGACAACCGGCCTACTGCTATGGCTGCTTATGTTACGAGCTCAACCGATTATGATTTTATATATACGGTGGATTTGCAAAAAACAGCCTATATCAAACAATTTTTAGATCGCTTATTAAAATTGGGCGGCCGGTATAAAGTGCTTAAACTCACCTATAACCAAACCCCTCTCTATAAGTTGATTGATAAAAAAGACCCTGATAATATTTTATTTATAACGGCTTTGGACAATGTTTTGATTGCATCGTTTTCATACAAACTCATTAAAAAAACTTTAAAAGAAAAAGATAGAATACATTGGTTGATGCAACCGGCTTTTAAAGAAATAAGCAGTTCGTTGAACCATGGATTAATGCAATGGTATTTTAATTACAAACAATTACCGGCTTTTGTCAATATTTATTTTAAAGACAGTGGTGTTGAAAATATCTCTAAACAATTGGTTTTATCGGGATTTGATATAGAACACGATGCTGAACGCATTTTAATGAATGGTATGACAATTACCGATTCTATCCCTTCTTATATGAATGCTTTGCTCGATATAAAACCGGGCAAATTAACATCTTATCAAATTGTTTCAAGTCAAACGGCTATGTTAACCAGTATTGGTTTTAAAGATTTCGATTTGTTTTATCAAAGCCTGCTCAATAGCTATGCTGCCAATGATAAGTCACAAAAAACGGCTTACCGTCAAGCCTTAAAAAAAATGGAAAAGTATTTCAAAATAGATTTGCAAACCGATTTGTTCGACTGGATTGGGCAAGAAATTGCTTTGGTTAAAATCCGTTCGGATAAATTACAACGGCCTGCTGATATATTGATGATAATACAATCCAAAGATATCGGTGATGCCCGTAAGGGGTTACATCATATTTCGGAACAAATACGCAAACGCTCGCCATTTAAATTTAAAGAACGCAATTATAAAAACTTTAAAATACATTATTTACATCAAAAAGGTTTTTTTAAAACGGTATTGGGCGATTTGGTTAAAAAAATAGACAAACCTTATTATACTTTTATTGAAAATTTTGTGGTTTTTAGCAATTCCGAAAAAGTGCTCAAACATTTTATAGATGATTATATCACCGGCAACACCCTCTCTCATGATAAAGTTTTTATGGATTTTAGAGACGAATTTCAAAATAAATCCAATTGGTTTACCTATATTCAAATGCCTAAATTATATGATATTATCAAGCAGGCGTTGACACCTGAAGGACGAAAAAGTTTGAACGAAAAACAAGATTTGATATTGAGTTTTAGTCGTATAGGTCTGCAAATGACAGCCAAAGATGATCATTTTAATACCATATTGGTTATAGATCATGATGAGGAAGCCCTCAAAAAGGAACAGGCAGAGCAAAAGGCGCGACAAATTGACCGGAGTGTGCATAACGTGTTTTTTGAAGATTTACAATTTAAAACAACCCTATCTGATAGTTTACAAGTAGCTGATGGTCCTTACAAAATTTATTATCCGGATGGTCAATCTGTCAAAGCCGAAGGAATTGTCAAAAACAGCTTGCCACAAGGTATTTGGCGTAGTTATTACAAGTCGGGCTATTTGCAAAGTGTGGTCAATTATGATGAGGGTGAAGTAACCGGCGATTTGTTTTATTATTTTGATAAAGCCGGAAAAAAATTAATGGTCGAAACCCACTATGACCATGATATGTTAGAAGGTGATTATTTGGAATATTGGCCCAATGGCGCCATAAAAGCCAAGTTGCACTATAAAAACGGAAAACTACATGGTGAAGCCATTTACTATTATCCCACAGGCCAAGTTAAAACCAAAGGCAAATACCGAAAAGGTAAAAGAAAAGGCAAGTGGCGGTTTTTTGATACCAAAGGCAATGTGACACATACCAAAAGGTATTCGGGATTTTTGTTTTGATTAAAGTTTATTTAAAAAATATAAAAAGTTATAAAAAAACATTATATTTGTTTCGATGAATTTATTTTATTATTTACTTTTCTTTTGGTTTTTTTCCTTTTTATCCTTTGGACAAAAACAAAAGGAGTCGGTTCTTGAGTTGCGTGCTCTTACATTAACTAATGCCAATGCAGTTATTTTAAATGATGAAACAGATATCAATCTGATTAGTCAAACTCATTTGGAAGAGAGAAGGGTAACTAAAACCTTGATTTTAAACTCAAAAGCTGATAAATTGGCTAATCCGGTGATATATTATGATAATCATACTAAAATTATCCGGTTAATCGTTAAGTATTTTTCACTAGACGGTCGTTTGTTAAAAAAGATTGTGCGGTCGGATTTTCGAGATTTGGCAGCTAGTGGGAACAGTACTTTGTATTCAGACAATCGGGTTCTTTATTATGATTATACACCTACAGTTTATCCGTTTATTGTAAAGTTGGAATATCATATAAGAAGTGGAAACACAGCTTTTATAACGCCATGGTTTCCATATCCTGATTACAATGTGGCTGTTCAAAAGAGTGTTTACAGTTTTACCTATCCCACCGGTTTTAAATTATATACTTTGGAAAAACGATTAAAACCTTATAATATTATTGTTGAAAAAAATCAAAGTCAAATAAGTTATATAGCTAATAATTTAGCTCCTCTGGTCAAGGAGCCCTATAGTCCGGCATTTGAAGATTTGGGGCCTTATGTTAGGTTAGCGGTTAATAAATTTCAATTGGCCGGAGTAAAAGGCACTGCCAATTCTTGGAAAGATTTTGGGATATGGATGTATCAAAAACTGTTAAGAGGTCGTGCTCAATTACCCCAAGCTACTGTTGATAAGGTTAGAAATTTGGTTAAAAACACTTTAAATCCGGCAGAAAGGGCTAAAATTATTTATGAATATGTTCAAAACAAAACCAGATACATCAACGTTGCCATTGGAATAGGTGGATGGCAACCTATGCCGGCCAGTGAAGTTGATCAACTGGGTTATGGCGATTGTAAAGCCTTAACCAATTATACCAAAGCCTTGTTAGATGCTGTTCATGTAGATTCATATTATACTATTGCTTATGCTGGTGACCATGCCAAAGATATTAATAATGATTTGATAGGCATTCAAGGCAATCATGTTTTATTATGTATTCCTCAAAAAAATGACTCTATTTGGTTGGAATGCACCAGTCAAAAACTGCCCTTTAATTTTGTCGATAGTTTTACAGATAACAGGCAAGTATTGACTATTACACCTCAAGGCGGTAAATTGGTCAAAACAAAAGTTTTAAAGCCGGTGGATAATTACCAGTTAATCAAGGCTGATTATCAGATTTTGGATAATGGAGACCTCAATGCCAGTATTAATATTAAATCATACGGGGATCAATATATTATGCATTTGCAGCATTTTGATGGCAAAACTATTAAGGAATTAGAAAATGAATTTTCAGATTTTTTTAACGAATTGAAAAATGTGGAATTTATCCATTTAGATACAAAAAACAACAAACAACAAAAATTTTTTAAAGAGTCAATCCGTTTAAAATCCAAAGAATTTGCTCATAAATTTTCGGATACGGCTTTGATTTTCACTCCCAATGCTTTTAATAGAAGTGCCTATGTGCCACCGCGTATAAGTGAAAAAAAATACCCTTTTGTTATCAACCGAGGATATAAAGACGAAGATGTTTATACTATAAATATACCTGCTAATTATACCTTTATAGATTTACCGGAGAGTGTAGATTTACAAACGGATTTTGGTAGTTATCATTTATCTTATCGTAAAATCACTCCTAATAAAATTAAATACCACAGAATTTTTATTTTAAAACAGGGGTTTTTCCCAAAAGCATCATATACAAAATATCGTAAATTTAGAAAGAAAATTAAAAAGTTAGATAAACAAAAATTATTAATCAACAAAAAAACATTTAAATGATTTTATTATGAAAACAAATTTATTTCTCTTCTTTTTTATTGTAACTATCTTTTTTTCCAGCGCTCAAAAATATAAATTCGGTAAAGTATCCAAAACCGAACTCAGAGAAAAAAAATGTCCGATAGACACAACTGCCAATGCTTGTATTCTTTATAAAGGAAGAAAAACTTTTTTTGAGTTTGATAAAGACAAAGGTTTTATAATTAAAGAAGAACATTTTGTAAGATTAAAAATATATACTAAAGAAGGTTTTGAATATGCTACAGAAGAGATACCAACTTATCACACGTCTTTTAAAAGAGAACAAGTAACTTATATAAAAGGTTATACATATAATTTGGTAAACGGTAAAATCATTAAAACAAAACTCAGTAAAAAAAATATTTATAAAGAAAAAACTACTGACAACATTACTACGGTTAAATTTACAATGCCTAATTTAAAACCGGGCTCAGTGGTTGAATGGAAATATACATTTTATTCACCTTTTATTACAGAGTTAAATGATGTTGTTTTGCAATACGACATACCGGCAAAAAAAATACATGCCAGCATTTATATCCCCGAATTTTTTAAATATCGTCCATACCAAAAGGGATTCTTGCCTATAAATGTTCAAAAATCTATAAGCTCAAATTCTATAAATGTAGTGCAAAAAAGTAGGGATGGTACCATGTTAAAAGAAACAAATTTTTATTATGGTAGTCTTGATTATGTTGATAATGTGCAAGATATAGATATGAACAATGTGCCGGCTTTAAGAGATGAACCTTATGCAGGTAACATAAATAATTATAGATCTGCTTTATTGTATGAATTAGTCTCATATAAATTTCCAAACACTATTAGAAACGATTTTGCAGTATCATGGGAAGATGTAGTAAATGAGACTTACAGTTCATTTAAATTTGGTGAACAACTAAAAAAGCGGAAATATTTCAAAAAAGATATTGAGACTTTAAAAAATATATCCGATCCAAGTCAAAAATTAGTAGCGGTTTTTGAGTTTGCCAAACAAAAAATCAAATGGAATAAGAAAAAAGATTATTTAGTAGACAAAGGGGTCGTCAGAGCTTATAAAGATGGCGTAGGTAATGTAGCAGAGGTCAATTTGAATTTGATTAATCTGTTGAACGCGGCCGGGTTAGAAGCTTATCCTGTATTGGTTAGTACTGTAAAACATGGTATTCCGTTGTTTGCAACTCGAACTGGTTTTAATTATGTCATTGCTGCAGTCAATTTAAACGGTAAACGATATTTACTTGATGCCACCGACCCTCTGGCACAACCAAACTTATTGCCCGAAAGAGCTTTAAATTTTCAAGGTCGTTTGATTTATAAGGATGGCCGTTCTGAAATAATACCGCTGTTCTCAAATAATTTTAGTTCTAAAATAACCAAAATAAATTATACTATTAAAGATGATGAAATAACCGGTTTTGCAAGAAGTTTAATGGATAATTACTACGCGTATTTTTATAGAAAAGCTTTAAAAGGCCAAACCAGTGAAGAAAATCTGAAAAAATCATTGCAAAACAAATATGAAAATATTGATTTGATTGTTACAAGAGTTAAAAACATTGACAATCTTTATAAAAAAATTAAAGAAACCGTTAAATTTGAAACGGATGAATATCTAGAGGAAATATCAGGAAAAATATTTGTTAGTCCTCTTTTAGAATGGAATTTTGATGAAAACAACCCTTTTAAAAGCAAAGAGCGAAAATTTCCTGTATTTTTTAATTATCCGCGTATACAGGCTTTGGAAATTACTTTTACAGTGCCTGATGACTACGAAGTGATCAGTTTACCAAAAGCCAATCAATATTCTTTTGGCAATAATGAAGGTAGTTATAATTATTCTATAGAGCAAAAAGGTAATAATATTGTAATTAAAACGACATATATTATTAATACACCTATTGTGGCTCCAAGTAGCTATCAAGCTTTGAGAGATTTTATAGACAAAATTTTAAAAAAGCAACAGGAAAAAATAGTTCTAAAGAAGAAATCTTAACCAAATATAATTTCACTTTTACTGTCAAAAAAAGAGGCTGTATTTTTAACAGCCTCTCTTATAATTTGTCGAATTGGGATTATTTCAAGATAATTTTTTTATACAATTCTTTACCTCCGGACTTTACATGCAAGATATATATGCCGGAAGCCAAACTGCCGGTATAAATATGGTTTTGATCGGGCTTTAAAGTAACTTCTTTAACTTTTTGACCGGTTAAATTAAACAAATTGACATGTGCTACATATTTACTGTCAATAATAATAGTATGACGGTGTGCCGTGGAAATAACAATGTCACTTTTGTTAAAAGTATTAATAGCACCCGCACCGGGATCGTAGCGGTAGGTAAAG
>Ga0256843_1000484_pt1 | contig 34303 bp, 30 predicted proteins | sample AlvinellametaG_FD_191572 | JGI IMG/M metagenome (GOLD analysis project Ga0256843, IMG submission 191572) | Pompeii worm associated microbial communities from hydrothermal vent at the East Pacific Rise, Pacific Ocean - Alvinella | ecosystem: Host-associated > Annelida > Integument > Unclassified ...
TTGCTTCTTGATTAGCTACTAAATCAGCTTTTTCTTCAGCAGTTAATTCTTCACCTCTGAATAATTTATTGATAATTTTAATTTCATTTAATTTCTCAACTGCATAGCTTAACCATGATTTAATATCACTATCCATTTTTTCTTCATATTTTAATGTAAATGGAACATGTAATAAACTACAGCTACTTCCTACTAAGATATCATCAGCATTTGCAACTTCTGCAATACCTTTTAAGAATTTTACACTCTCTTCAATATCATTAACCCATACATTTCTTCCATTAACGATACCGATACCTACTTTTTTACCAGCTTCAACTAAAGCTTTAATTGAGTTTTCACTTCCGTGAACGAAATCTAAAAACATACCTTTAATATTAGTTTTTGCTAATACTTCATTTGCTTCATTTGAATGTTCAAAATAAGTAGCTACGAAAATATTATCATGCTCTGCTGTTAATACATCATAAACTTTTTTAAGAGTTTGTAAATCTTTTTCAGTTGGATTAGTTACAAAATAGCTCTCTTCAAATTGAATAACTACATTTTCATCTAATTCTTTGATTTGTTTGATTAAATCAACATATACAGGGATTAATTTTTCAATAATTGCATCTTCACTTCCTGCAACTTTTGAAAGTTTTACAAAAGTGATAAGACCAATAAAGTTTACTTTTGGAGTAATTCCAAGCTCTTTTGCTTCTGCAAATTCAGCTTTAATTTTATCAATATTTGCTTTAAAATCCATATTTTCATCAAGTTCTGGAACAATATAGTGATAGTTTGTATTAAACCACTTTGTCATCTCCATAGCTTTATGGTTATCATCACCTCTAGCCATTGCGAAATATTTATCCATTCCAGATAAATCATCATATTTTGCAGGAGTTGCATTTAATGCTACCATTGCATCAATCATATTGTCATAAAAACTGAAATCATTTACACTAATTAAATCAATTCCAGCATTTTTTTGATAAATCCAATGTCTTTTTCTTAAATCACTTGCTACATTTTTAAGTTCTTCTTGTGAAGAATTACCTGCCCAGTAAGCTTCAAGTGCTTTTTTAAGTTCTCTTTGTTCTCCAATTCTTGGGAAACCAACTACATATGTCATAGCTATCCTTTTATTTTAGTTAAAGTTTTTTGAAAATATATCAAAATTTAAGATTTTTTACAACTTTATATCAAAATACAATCTAATAAGCTTTAAATACTTTTTATGGTTCTGTTAGACATATCAAAATCAAAATAATTTATATACATGACATTATAATATTTTTACTTTGTAGAACATATTCTAATTTAATTTTAAGCTTTTATATTTAAATGATTCTCTATTCGATAGATTCATATGATTGTAAAATTTTCCATTTACTATCAGTAATTTTTTGTCTTTTTTTAATAAGAATTATTATCACAAGAAAAAGAGAAAGGAGATTAATATAGAACTTCTATAAAATAGTCACTATATTTAATTTCCAAATTATTTACTGATATATTCATATCAGCTAATCTATTTGTTATTTTTTTGGAAGTTTAAATAGATTTGTAATTTTTTTAATAGAATTCATATGTGATTCTAATAAAAACAATACTCCATTTTTTAACCATTTATCTAAAATTTCTTGATCAAGTTTTAATAATTTTTCTCTATTTACTACATAAAAATCTGATAAAAGTGGTTTTGATTTTTCTTCTAATTTAACTTCAAAATTTCTTTTTTCTAATAAATCATATTTTTTTAAATCTTGAATTAAAAGTTTAACTTTTTCTTTTTCTTTATCAAATAGTTCAGCTATTTTAATTTTTTGTTTTGATATTTCAGATAAATCATTATCATTAAAAATTTTTATTCCATCTTTTAAAGCTTCTTCATCAATCCCTACTGCTTTTACATTTTTATCACCCTCTTTTGCATTTACCATTAAAAATGGATAAGCTTGTAAAATAAGTGGTGTTTTTAAAAAAATATTTTCATTATTATAAAATACACTATCAGTCCAAGGAAGTCCACTTACTACTACAAACTCATTATCTTTAATAATAACAGGTAATAAGCCTGTAAAATCTAATACTTCATCTAATCCTAAAGGGATTAACTTTAAATCTTTTGCAAACTCTAACTTTTCATCTTTTGCAAAAGAAAGCTCTTTATGAGCTTTTTTGCTAAGTAATACTAATTTTTTAAACATCTACACTCCTTATGATACTAAATTAAACAGATTATCCATATCTGTTTCTTGAGCTAATTTATAATTTTCTAAATAATTTGTATCTTCCCATCCTGGTAAATAAATAGTTACACCTTCACCTTGTGAATCATCTGAATATGCTGAAATAATAGCATCATTATCATCATCTGATTTAATAACACTATAAAGTTCTTGCGCATAATCATCAAATGTTTTTCCATCTGCATCACTATTTGTAGTAGCATCAATACCATCTGCCATAGTAGCAAGAGATGCTAAATCTACATAATCATTAAAGATATCATAATGTTTTACAGTATCAATTTTTGCTTTAAATTCACTTTTTTCTGAATCTGTAAGTAATGAAATAGCATCATTAAAATCTTTTAATGCAGATGTTAAATCATCTATCTTATCTGTTCTAATAGCACTTAATGTAGTACCATCCATTCCATCATAAAAATCAGCATAAGATTCAACTGCATATTCAGCCATCTCTTCTGATGTAATACCATCAATATCTTCATTTAAGCTATTTAACCATCCTGTATAATCCCAACCATCTCCTGGTTCTGTATTTTCACTAGCTACAACAACATCTGTATTGTCTTTTAATGCATATGATTGATCTAATACTCCTTGTAAACAAGTATCAAATCCTATCATATCAAAATTATTTACATTAGAGTTATTAATAGCCGTTGTTAATTCATCTATAGATAAATTATCATAGTTTGATGCTTCATCCCATGATGTTCCAGCTATTCCACCACCATGATCCCATACTACAAGAGCATAATTATCAGCTTGAGCAACACTTGTACTCCAGTTAATAAAATTAGTTAATGTTTCACCATCACCTGTATTTAATTCTCCTAAATCTTCCATTGGACTTGCTATACTATTCATATCTTCATCATGTGTAATAATACCTTGTTTAGTAGTAGTCCAATCTCCATCTGCAGTAGAATATCCTTCTGCTCTATCTATTAAAAATGTTACATGAACATTATCTGGAAGATTAGCTGCTTCCATTTCATTTAAATCTTTTAATGCAGCTTCTTCTAGATTATTATCTGCTGCTAAATAAATCATAATTGTCCAACTTCCATCACCATCTTCTGCATGTGTACTTACAGGAGTAACTTCATCTATTTGAACTTCTTGTTTTACTTGAACTTTATAAGTTCCTACTAAATCATCATAACTTGCTGCTTTGATATAATAATCTCCACTTTCAGATGGCGTGAATGTTAAATAACTATCAAATCCAATACCTGCATCATCTGCTGTAATATAATCTAAGTCTATCTCATTTCCATCTGCATCATATAGTCCAATAATATCTGGGTCTATTAAACTTCCATTATCTGAACTATCTCCTAACATAGAAATATCATATGTTTTTCCAGCATCTAATGTTACTTTAAACATATCAGTATCACCACTATAATCTATCACACCATCTGCATATACACCTAAATCTAAGTTTATTGCAGTATCAATAGTGTTATTAATATCATTATCTTGTGTATCTTTTTGAACTGTTGTTGAATCTGCAGTAGATACAAATAAATTATAACTTCCTGTATTTGAATCATAACCACCTACACTAATATAATAATCACCATCATTTTTAGCAGTAAATACTACTTGTGAATCTAAAGAAAATCCATTGTCATCATTAAATGTATTTGATATTAATTTTCCATTTGCATCATAAATACCATTAATTACAGTATCAGATAATGTATCACCTTTTAAATCAATTTGATATGTTGTATTTGCACTTAATGTTACTTTAACCCAATCTTCATCTTTAGCATAATCAACATTTCCAATATAAGGAGCATTATCTACTTTTACAGAAGCTTTTGTATTAACATTATCTACTTCATTATCAGATAATGTAATTTCATTTATTTTAACATCATAACTTCCTATATTATATCCATCTATAGCTATATAATAATCACCTGTATAATCTGCTTTAATAAAGCTTTGAGCATTTAATCCAGCTCCACTATCATCATCCCATGTATTATCAATATATTTTCCATTCTCATCATATACACCATCTATCATAACATCTACTATATCTGACATAGCATCTATTTGATATACTTTTCCAGCTTCTAAACTTACTTTTATCCAATCTATATCATTTAAAGTTTCTAATTCACCTGTAGTTGTGTTTCCTACATCTACACTACCTGTAGTATTACTATCAGCACTATAATCATCACTAATAGGTGTAGTTTCTGTATCTGTCACTTTTAATTGATATTCTCCAACTTCATAACCAGATACATTTAAATAATATGTTTCATCACTTGAAGGAGTAATAACTAATTTTGCTACATCTTCATCATCCCATTGCCAAGAAATATCTTGCCACACATAATTTCCATTCTCATCTAATACATCTAGCCATGGCCATACATCTGAAGTAAGTTCTACTACATAAGTATTACCTGCATTCATAGATAATTTAAATACATCTGTATCATAAGAGCTATCTACTTTTCCACTAATTACACTTCCATCTGTAGCAATAGAATCTAATGTTTGTGCTTCTGTTATAGTATTTACATAATCATCTTCTGCTATAGTTGATGTAACTAAATCTAATTCATAGCTATCTACAGCACTATATCCTGATACTTTTAAATAAATAGTTTCATCTTGATCAGCTATATAAGTGATGCTTTCTCCATTTTCTATCCAATCCCAAAATGTATTTTGCCATAAATAATTTTCATTTATATCATATAAATCTAGATTAATATCTATCGAATTTACATTGATTGTATAAACTTCTCCTGCAGTTACATCGATTTTATAATAATCAGTATCTATAGGTGTTTCTAAACTTGCTGTAATAGAATCAGTTAATATATCATTTTCACTCACAGCATCAATACTATTTGCATGATCATCTGCTTCTAAAGATAGTTTTTGAGCTGTAATACTATAATCACCTGTTTGATATCCAGAAACATCAATAAAATAATCACCTTCTTGTGTAGCTGTAAAAATTAGATGATCTATTTGATTTTCATCTAAACTCCATACATAATTTACATTATTCCATTCATAATTTCCTTCATTATCTAAAATATCCATATATCCATAGAAATCTTGTTCATCACTTGACAATACTATATCAATTACATCTCCACTATTTGCTGAAAATTTAAAATAATCTTGATCATATGTAGTTTCTAATGAACCTGTTAGAGTAGTTTTTTCATCAAATGTGTATGTTGTATCAAAATTAGCATATACACTATTTGGATGATCATCACTATCTGATGCTTTCACTACTTTTAAGCTATAATCTTCAACTGCTTCATAATCAGATATTCCTATATAAATATCACCTGTTTGTTGAGCTGTAAATGTTACAATTGTATCTGTATCAGAATAACTATAATAAGCATCCCATAACATATTTTGGTCTTGATCATATAAATCTATCCATGGATAATGAGTATTTCCATCTAAAATAATTTGATATGTCTCACCAGCTGTAGCTGAAAATTTAAAATAATCTTTATCTATTGAAGTTTCTAAATCAGCTGTAATTTCAGTATCTAATTCAATTACATCATTATCACTAACTGTATCAATACTATTTGCATGATCATCTGCTTCAATATTGATTTCATCTACTTCAATTTTATAATCTCCTCTATCAAATCCACTTATTTCTATATAATATGAACCATCTTGTGATGGAGTAATAATTAAATCTGTTATTGCATCAGGATTATAATTCCAATTTACATCTACCCAATTTCCATTTTCATCTGTAACATCAACATATGGATAAAAATTATCACTATCTGAAGTTAATTTAATTTCATATACTTTTTGAGAGTCTAAATCCACTTTAAATATATCTGTATCTCCTGAAGTTTCTAATCTTCCACTTGAAAGTGCTACAGAATTATCAAACGTTAATGTATCATTTTCATCAACCATTTCTATAGAATTAGCATGATCATCTTCTCCAGCTTGAACTACTTCAAGAGAATAATCTCCATTTGAATATCCATCTACTTGAATAAAATAATCACCAGCTGTTTCAGGAGTAAACGATAAATGTGCTTTAGTTGTATAATCATCATCCCATGCCCAATCAACAAATTGATACTTACCATCTTGGTCTAATACTTCTACATATGGCCAGAAGTTATCATCATCACTTGTTAAATAAATATCATAACTATTATTTTCATTTAAAGATATTTTATATACATCTTTATCAAAAGCTGTCTCTAATGAAGCATTAATAGGAGTATTTAGAGATAATACATCTGTATCAGTTACAGTATCTATAGAGTTTGCATGATCATCTGCTTCAATTTCTATACTTTTTACATCTAATACATATTCACCCATTCCACCTGATACTGATACAAAATAATCACCATCCGCTGGAGGCATAAAATATAAAGTATCTTTTATAGATATATCATCACTCCAACTCCAAGTAGTATTATCCCATAAATAATTTCCATCTTGATCAACTATATCTAACCAAGCATAAAAATTTTCATCACTTGAAACTAATTGAATTTCATAAATTTCATCTGAAGTTACATTTAATTTAAAATAATCTAAATCATAAATTCCTAACTCACCACTTACTTCCACTCCATCTTCAGAAACATTAGAAATAGTATCATCATCTCCAAATTCTTCTGAAACATCATTTGGATGATCATCTTCTCCAACTTCAATTTCTGAAACATCTAATGTATAACTATTATCTCCAGCTAACCAAGAAGTAAGTTCTATTGTAATTTGCATATCTTCTGTTGGTGTGATTATAAAACTATCTCCATACCACTCAATATTATCCCACATCATATTTCCATCTTGATCATAAATAATAGGATATACATCATAATTATTTGGATTTATAGCATATATTTTATCTGCAGTTAAATCTACTTTAAAATAATCTTTGTCTCCTGTTTGAAGTAAATTTATACCATCTTCTTCAATAGCTTCTGATGAAAAATGCCCATTTTCATCTAAACTAATCTCATATGCTTCATCAAAAGAATCAGCAAAATTATCTTTTACTAAATCTTCTTGAGAAGATTTTACAGTATAATCTCCATTTTCCCCTTCAACATCTAAAAAATAAGTCCCATCTGTTTGAGGAACAAAATAGATAGTATCAAAATCATCTATATCATAATATACATCTTGCCAAATATAATTTCCATCTGCATCTAAAATACTTAAATATCCATATTCTTCTGCATCAATTGTAAAAGAATACAAGTTTGAAGCAGATAAATTATCTAACTTTAAATAATCTCCATCCCATCCATCTACATCATCAAATGTACTTGAAAAATCTTCACCAATATTTAAAATTTCTTCACTATCTATTGTATTTAATATATCAGCCATTTTACACTCCTTTATTGTTTATTTAATTCTAATATATAACTTCCTAATATATCCGCTCTTGCAGCTGGAAGTCTATCATCTGTAATACTTACTTTAATAGTATAAGTTTTACCTGCTTCTAAACTTATATTATTTGCCTGAATTTCTCCTTCTTGCGTAGTTTGGTCTACTAAATCTTTTGATGCTTCACTTAAAGTTACTGCAAAATATACTAATGGATTATTTGTAATATCCCCTTTTACACTAAGGTCATAAGTTCCATCTTCTGGTACACTAAATGTCCAAATATCTGGATTTTGTCCCTCTTTTACAAAAACACTTTTATTTTCTTGATTTAATGTTAATGTATGAGTAGATGTAATATTTACATTATCACTATCTACAATTACAGAAATAGAAGCTGGTTTTAATGTATCTGATGAACCACTATAAGCTTTTAAAGGAATTGTATATTGTTTTGTAGTATCTGAATTATTTATTATAGAAATTTTTGCAACTCCTGTGCTTGTAGTTCTTGGATTTATCATATTAACTGTTGTATCTGTACTAAGACTATCCCCATTTTCTTTAATATCATTTACAAATTCTATTTGTGTAGTTAAATCATTAGTATTATTTTCAGCAATTAATGTATAACTACCTTTTGGAAGGTTTATTACAAAATTTGCATCCTCATTTCCATTATAAGACACTACTCCCATAAAATAACCATTATCATTTAAAGTATTATCTGTGATTGCTGTTAAAGATGTAACATCTCCTGAATTATTTATTAAAGATGTTGTATATGTATCTATAACTGTCGCTATATCTACATCTTCATTTTCTTTTATTTTAGTAGCTAATGTATCTACATCTATATTTGAAATAAGAGAAGAATCTTGTTTAGCTACTTTTACTAATACTTTAATTGATTGTTCTAATAAATTTGTATCTGTAAGAGTAGTATTATCTATTTTAGATAAAATATCATCAATTATACTATTAGAAGATAAATCATTTATGTTTGAAGCTGTTTTAGCTTTTTGAGCCAAATCACTATAAGATGTATTATCTACATCTAAAATAGTTACTAATTTGACAGTAGCTTTGGCTACATCTATATCTTTTACAGGATCATTAAAAATTTTTGTTGCATCAATTCCTAAAATAGAAGCTACTTTTGTTTTAGCATCATCAATAGTTTCACCATCTTTTACTAAAGAAGACAATAGTGTTGTAATAGGTGTAATAGTTGTTTGATTAGCTGGAGTAATAAGAGCTTCAGTCAAACTTTCTCCTGTAGCTATATCTATCCCTCCTATAGCAATTATAGGATATTCTAAATATTCAGTTGAAATACTAAAGTTTCCATTTTCATCTGTTGATGTGATTTTTTTATCTGTTGTATCACATATATAGTTTTTGTCTAAATCTATACAAATTTGTGCATTTTTTACATATCCATCTGAAACTGTCCCTGAAGAAGTTGTAGAACTAGAATCACTACTACTTCCCCCTCCACAACCTAAAAAAGCTAACGCTGTCACTAGTGAAATTGTATACTTTTTCATACATCTATCCTTTATATAAGTAATTAATTTTCTAATTTTAACATAAAAATGAATGAAAAATGAAATTTTTTGTTATTATTTTAAAAAAATAAATACAAGGACTTCTACATTGACAGAACTTCAAAAAATTTTAAAAAGTTTTAAAAAAATTTTTATTCAAATAGGAATATTTAGTTTTTTTATAAATATTTTAATACTTGCAGCTCCTATATATATGTTAGCGGTATATGATATTGTAATGCCTGCAAAAAGTATAGATACTCTTATAGTAATTACATCTATAATAATAATTTTATTCGTAGCTATGGGTATTTTAGAATATGTAAGAAATAAAATTATGTTGATAATTTCTAATGAATTAGATAAAAAACTAAATGAAAAAATATATAATTCAACTTTTGAAATGGTTTTAAAATATCCATCAAAAACATCAGCCGAACCTTTAAATGACTTAAATAGTATAAAAAATTTTTTATCTGGAACTGGTCTTATAGCTTTATTTGATGCTCCTTGGATTATTATATATATTAGTATAATGTTTGCTTTTAGTTATATATATGGTTTATATGCAATAGGTGCTATTATAATAATCTTAGCCATAACTTTATTAAATAATTACCTAACAAAAGATTTATTCAAACAAGCTATATCTAAACATAGAGAAGCAAATGAATATATATCTAACCAGCTTAAAAATGCTGAAGTTGTAGAAGCGATGGGGATGAGAAAAAATTTATTTAATATTTGGAATCAAAAATATTTGGAGTTTTTAAATATTCAAGAAAAAGCTTCTTATAAGTCATCTTTATATTCAAATTTAGGAAAAACTTTTAAAATAATGTCTTCTTCTTTAATGTATGGAGTGGGGGCTATATTAGCTATTTATGGAGAAATTAGTCCAGGTATGATTATTGCTGGGGCTGTATTATTATCTCGTTCACTAACTCCAATGTCTCAATTGATTGGTTCTTGGAAAAACCTTATAACTGCAAAAGAAGCATATCAAAGACTAAACAAACTATTACAAGAATATCCTATAAAAGAAAACAAATTAAAACTACCTGAAATAAAAGGAAATATATCTATAAAAAACTTAACATCAACACCACCTCTTTCAAAAAAGATTATATTAAAAAATATAAATTTATCTATAAATAGTGGAGAAATTGTAGCTATTATCGGTCCAAGTGGTGCTGGTAAAAGTTCTCTTTTGAGACTACTTTTAGGAATTTGGAAACCTATATCAGGTGAAATCAGAATAGATAATGCAGAAATTTTTCAGTATAATAAAGAAGAGCTAGGGAAAAATATAGGATATTTACCACAAGATATAGAGCTTTTTGAAGGGACAATTGCCCAAAATATCTCAAGGTTTTCAAAAACTGAAGATAAAAATATTATACAAGCTGCTATGTTAGCTGGAGTTCATGAAATGATATTACAAATGGATGATGGATATAATACATATATTTCATCTGGAGGAAAATCATTATCTGCTGGACAAAGACAAAGAATAGCTCTTGCAAGGGCAATTTTTAATAATCCTAAAATAATTATTTTAGATGAACCAAATTCAAATTTAGATGAATTTGGAGAAATGGCTCTTATTAAAGCTTTATTAGAATTAAAAAAACAAAAATCTACTATTATTTTTATTACTCATAAGCAAAGTTTACTTAAAATTGCAGATAAAATAGCATTTTTACAAAATGGAGAATTAAAACTATTTGGTGCTGCACAAGAAATATTTGCAAAACTTCAAAATAAAAGGTAATTTATGGAAGAATATAAAAAAACATCTTTATTAGGGGTAATAGTTATTATTGTCGTATTCGTTTTTTTAGGAGGATGGGCTGTTTTTGCTAAAATGGACCTTTCTATAAAAGCTCCTGGAGAAATAATAGTAAAAACATATCCTAAAAATGTAGAACATACAAAAGGTGGAAAAATTGAACAAATATATGTAAAAGATGGAGATTTTGTAACAAAAAATCAAATTTTAATAACACTTGATACTAAACAATTATATGCAAAATTAAATAGTGCTACATTAGAATATCATCATCTACTTGCATCTAAAAATAGAATAAAAGCAGAACTTGAAAATAAAGAAATTATATTTGATAAAGATATTGAAGATAATATAAAAAAAAATGAAATTAAACTGTATAAAAATAGAACTGCTAATTTAAAAAAAGAAATTAAAGATTTAAATTATCAAATAACTTCAAATAAAAAAGATATAGAGTCTTTAAAAAAATCTTTAACAATAAAAAAAGAGATACTAAACTCTTATATAGACGAACTAGATAATTGGCAAAATTTATACAATAAAGGTCTTACTGATAAAACTAAAATATTAGATTTACAAAGAAAAATCAATCAAATAAATAATGATATTTTGGAAATAAATAATAAAATAACTCAAAAAAATTCAGAAATAAAAGAATTACAAAATAAAATAGAACTTACAAAAACAAAAAATAAAAAAGAATTGTTTACAAAATTAAAAGATATAAATTCAAAAATACCTTCTCTTATAAGTACAATTAAAATTACAAAAAATGAGATAAATAATAGCAAGATTGTATCTCCTACAAATGGTATAGTACAAAATATACAAGTTCATTCAGCTAAAGAAATAATAGCCCCATTTAAACAAATTATGCAAATAATCCCTAAAAGTGATGAGCTATTAATCGAAGCAAAAATTGCCCCGACAGATATAGAAAAAGTAAAAATTAAAGAAAAAGCAGAAATAAATTTCGCTTCATATGTAGACCCATCTGCTATTCCTATAGAAGGAGAGGTAATATATGTATCTGCTGATATTATAAAAGACCCAAGAGATCCAAAAATACAATATTATAAAGCATTGATAAAAATTACAAAAAATGGAATGAAAGCTATAAAACAAAACAAGTTTATAATAATTCCTGGTATGCCTGTAACTGTTTTTATAAAAGCAGGGAAAAGAACTTTTATTTCATATATTTTATATCCTATTAAACAACTATTAAAAGGTGCTTTTTATGCTAATTAGATTATTTTTATTATTAGCTACAAATTTATATGCTAATAACATGTATAACACTATTAAAGAAATCATTTCACAAGACCCAAAATTAAAAAGTTATACATATAAATATGAAGCCCAAAAACATAAATATTTGCAATCTAAAAATCAAAAGTTACCTACACTTACTTCAAATATTCAATATGGAAAAGAAAAATATCAATATGAATATCCAACTCAAACCAAAAAATATAATACAACTACTAAATATTATGAAATAAAACTAATTCAACCAATATATAAACCTCAAATAAATGTGGATATTCAAACAGATTCTTTGAAACAAAAAAATATTATTTTAGAAAAAAAAGCTTATATGCAAAAGTTATTAGCTCAAGTTACATCTGACTATATCGATACTGTAACATTTAAAGCTATTACAAAAATATATAAAAATAGATTAGATAATTTTGAAGATATGTTAAATAATGTAAAAGAAAAAGAAAAAATACATTTTGCAACAAAAATAGAATTAACCAAAGCTATTATTCAATATGAAAAAGCAAAAAATGATTATTTAAGGTCTAAAATAAATTATGAAACATTACTATCAAAAATAACTTATCAACTAAAACAAAACATCACTATAGAAGCACATATAAATGATTTATCAAATTATATTAAACAAGAAATAGATAAAAATAACACTATACAAAACCCTAATATAGAAATATCTAAACAAAATATTAAAATAGCTCATAATGAAATACAAAAAAGAAAATATACAAAATACCCTTCTTTAGATCTTATTGCTACTTATAGCGATACTTATTATTCTGATGATGCTGATAGAAGAAATGATTTTCATATATATTTAAATTTAAATATACCTATATTAAATTTTGCTAATAATGAATATCAAAAAGAAGCTACTTTATTATATTCTAGTTCTAAATTAGAATATCAAAATACATTAAAAACTATAGATATGAAAACATCACAAATGAAATATAATATTAAACAATATTTATATATATTAGATAAAGACAAAAAAATTATTCAAGATACTAAATCTATCTTACAAAAACAATATTTAGCATATGACAATAAAATAATAACATTAAATGAACTTTATACATCAGAAAATGATTTTTACTATGCACATATTCAATATCTAAAAGATAAATCTATTTTATGTAAAAATTATATAAACTTTTTATATATAATAGGTGATCTATCTTTAGAAAAAATAAAAGATTTAGAAAAGTATCTATTTTAATATTTCAAAAAACAATTCTTTTTTGCCTTTTATAAAAATAAAATATTTATTGTTATTCTTATAAACTTTGAAAATTTTAACATTTTTATCAAATAAATCTAAATTTCCACTATCCATAGGCAAGTGTATTTCTTTGCTAGACTCTAATCTCATAAGAGCTTTATCTTTTTTACTTACATACCATACAATATAAGGCATAGCAATATCATATAAAGAGTTTGAAGTTTGAATAAATAAAATAGAATAATTTTTATTTTTATTATCTATAATAATATGTTTACTATTTAAAATATCCGCATACAATGTTTTAATCAATAGATTTTGTTTTTGATTTTTTTGATAAGTTTTATCTAAAGAGTGTAAAGAGATATTTAATGAAGAAACAACTTTTGACATAAATAACACTAATATAGAAAAAATTACTATACTAATCATCACTTCAATTAAAGTAAAAGCTTTTTTCATTTGATATTCACTTCATATACTGTAAGTTGATTTGTTTTATTATATACTTTTATTTTCATTATCTCTTTTGAAAGAGAAAACTCTTTTAATTCTTCTTTTGAATCTTGGGTTATTTTAATATTTAATTTTTCTGTTTTTAATGTATGAATAATATTATCATTTGTGATATTAAAATCTACTAAATTATCATATAAATTTGAAGAGTTTCTTTCGTTTACTAAAACAGAAGCCTTTAAACTAAAATCATTATTTTTAGTAATTAAATTAAATAAATGTTTTGAATTTGCACTTAAATTTAATACACTAAAAGTAGCAATCATCACTATAACTACTGCTACCATAATCTCTATTAAAGTAAATCCTCTTTTCATCTATAAAAGCTTCCTTCTTTTGGTGAATAATCACTATAAGTAAGTATTTTTTGAGCTTCTTTTAAAGAGTTTACTTTAATAGTTTGTAACGGTTTAAATACATATATTCCTTCATTTGATTCTAAAATATAACTATTTTGAATCCCATTATGGACTACATATTTAAATATAACCTCTTTATCATTATATCTATCAAATTTTATCTCTTTTAAATCTTTATCATATACTATAGGATTTGTTAGTTTTATTTTTACATGTTTAATAGAAAAACCATCTCTAAAAAGATATATAGTTTTATTTTTAAAGTCTCTAAATTGTTCTGGAGTAATAACAGTTTGTGTAGATTTTATAGATGAAGTCACTAAATAACTAGCAACTCCAAATATAATAATAACAATAATAAGTTCAATTAATGTAAATGATTTTATTCGCATTGAGATAATTTAATATCTTTATTTTCACCATCTCCACCCTCTTTTCCATCTGCACCTAAAGATATAATATCTATATCTCCATTATTATTTACATAAATAAATTCATTTCCCCAACTATCTTTTGGCACACTTTTAGAATCTAAAAATCCATTTGATGGATAATTTTTATATTTTTGTGGGTCTGGATTTTTTATAAGTGCTTTTAAACCTTCTTGCGTTGTAGGGTATCTTCCCTCTTCTAATTTAAAACTTTTTAAAGAATCTTTAATAGACTTCATCTGAACACACACAAGTTTTTGTTTTGCTGCTTCACCTTGTCCTATTAGATTAGGCACAACCATACTTGCAAGTAAACCTAAAATAATAATAACTATCATAATCTCTATTAAAGTAAACCCTCTTTTCATTACTGAACCCTTTTTTTAATATAATTATAGCGATAAATTGGTATAATTACAAAAAAAAAGGTTTAAATGAAAAAATCTATAGCTCTTTTAGCAGTTCTTGGATTTATAATACTAATAATTTCTATATCCACTGCTATTTTAAAAATTTATGATAAATATTCATCAACCTCTTATGATTACATATCTCAAAATTCTCTTGTATTAAATAATATTAAAACAATTTTAAATAATGCTTTAAATGATATAAATGGTTCTGATATTCAAAATATATTTACCACATATCCTCCAATTGTCTCAAAAGATGGAAATTTTATTTTAAATATAGAAATATCCCCTATAAATGATAAACTAAATATTAACAATCTAATAGAAAACAATAAAACAAACGAATATTTACTAAATACATTATCAAATATTTTAGAATATTATGAAATATTAGACCCTTTATTTTTTGAAGATTTACTTTTAGATACAATAGATAAAGATAATTTAGAAAGATCTGCAGATAGTGAAATAATATTGCAAAATAAAAATTTTCAAAACGGATTGATTTATAATCAAAAACATTTTAAACAAATTCTAAATCACTACTCAAAACTTAAAAATGATACAAATATTTATAAAGTTCCTTGGGATAAATTTATTTTTTTTGGTGAGGATATAAAATATATATTAGATTGTAATTTATTATCAAAAGAATTAGCAAAGTTTATAGGTTTAGAGATTAAAAATGATATAATTACTTGTTCAAATTTAGAATCAAATGAAAACAAAAAAATATTACAAAAATTAAACATTAAATCGTATGATAAAAATAGTTCTTATTTAATAAATATAAATACAAACTATATTTTAAATGAGAAACAAAATAAATTAGAATTTATTTATAACACAAAAGAAAAAAAGGTAGTGAGGGTTGAAAAAAGTTTTATATACTAAGTTTTTTGATAAAAGTATAAATGAAGATGTAGATATTATTCTTTCTCCTCAGTTTTATTGGATAAAAAAAATCGATATTCCTTTAAAATCTATAAGTGAAGCAAAAAAAATAGCAAATAATTTTTTTGATTTAAAAGGGGATTATTTTTTTGATGCTATAAAACTAGATAATCAATTTTTTGCTATAGCAATAGATAAAAACTTAGATATAAAAATTGATAAAAAACACATAAAATCTATAAAATTAGCCCAAGTTGAACTATACAAATATGATACTATAAATTTAGATAACAACCATCAACTAAAAAAAATAGAAGATATATTGTTTTGCTTTCCAGACACTACTCCAGATGCACCATATATAGATGATATATTAAAAGATATTAAATTATCTAAACATAATATAAATATTTTTAATTCTATTGAAATAGACAAAACATCTATGACACTATTAGCTTTAACTTTTATTTTTAGTATATTAACTTTAACAAGTTTAATCTATTCATATAAAAATGAAATAAAACAATTACAAACAAAAAAAGAAGATTTAAAAAAATATAATCTTCCTCTTACAAATATTCAATTGAATTCTATATTATCTGAATTAAAAGAGATAGAATTTAATAATATTTTACTAAAAAAAGATCTAAAATTTATATCCAAAACACCTATTAAACAAAATGAAAAATTTATTTTGTTAGAAACCATCAAAAATGGATATAGACTAAAAATAAAAACTAATAACAACTTAAATAACTATTTTAAACAAAGATTTAATATTAAAAAATTCAGTTTAAAAAATTCAATATATGAAGTGGAAATAACACATGGATAAAAATAGATTTTATTTAGTTATTTTATTTGGAATTGTTGTTATAGTGTTTTTATTTAATACTTATAAAAACACAAAACAAGAAGCTTTTGATGAATATAAAAATTTTTATTCTTTATCACAAAAAATAGATGAAATTTTATATCTTCAAAAAAAATATAAAAACCCAACTATACTAAAAAAACTAAAAAGATGTAATATTACTCAAACAGACAAATATAAAATAAATTGTAATAACCTTTCAAACCAAGAATTTAAAAAAATATCAAATATTATCTTTAACTCATCAGCAAATATTCTAAAATTTTCTATTAAAAGTGATAAAACTTTTAATATATATGTGGAGATAGCAAAATGAAATTTTTAACAATAATTATCTCTTTTTTTATAGGTATAATAATATTTATGCCTAAAGAAAACCTATTTTTTACTTTACAAAAAGAGTTAAAAAAAGAAAATATCTATATAAATACCACTACCTCATCAAATCTATTTAATCTACACTTAAAAGATTCTAGTATATTTGTAAATGGGATAAACATAGCAAAAATAAAAAACACAGATATATTACCTTTAATATTTTTTAATCAAATAAATATTAAAAACATCAAAATAGATTTCAATAAATTAAATATAAACAATCTAACATTAACTTACTCTATCCTAAATCCTTTGTATATAAATATAAAAGGCAAAAGTGACTTTGCAAATATTATAGGAGATATTGATCTAAAAAATAGAAAAATAAAAATTTATCTTTTAAATTTGACAAATAATACAATTAAATCATTTTTAAGAAAAGATAAAAAAGGGTATTTTTATGCACAACAGTTTTAAAATATTTTTAATTTCAATAACAACTTTAAGTTTTAGTGCTTTTTTATGGGGGATGATAAATTTTTTATTTTTAGAAAAACTCCCTATACACTATAATTATATAGAAAAAACTAATAATTTTTATAACATTCATTTAGATAAGATTTTTAGTAATGAAAAAATAAACTATCAACAAAAACAAAAGATACAAACTCTAAAAGGAATAAAATTGAAAGCTGTTTTTGAGAATGGAAAAAATAGTTTTATAATTATTGATGATAAAAAAGATCTATTTTTAGATCTAAATCAAAAATATAAAGGATACAAACTTATAAAAGTAAAAAAAGATAGTGCTATTTTTGAAAAAAATAATCAAAAATTTGAAATTAAGTTATCAAAAACAAAATTAAATATCACAACTAATAACAATACCCCTAAAGAAATAAATAAACAAACATTAAAAACATATCTATCCAATCCTACAAAAATTTGGAAAAATATATCTATAAATCCTACACCAAAAGGATATAAAATTGTTTATGTAAAAAAAGGGAGTATTTTTGATGATCTTGGATTAAAAAAAGGGGATTATATTTTAGAAGTAAATAATAAAACATTAAAAACTGATAGTGATGCTTGGCAAATATATAAAAATATAAAAAACTTTGATGAAATAAATATAAAAATAAAAAGAAATAATAAAATAAAGGAATTAAATTATGAAATTTATTAAACTACTTTTACTACTTAGCTTCTCATTATATGCAAAAGAGATAAATCTAAATTTTAATAATTTAGAAATTTCTACATTTATAAAAATGGTTAGTAAAATAACTCATAAAAATATTTTAATTACAAAAAAAATAACAGGAAAAGTGAATTTTATTTCAGTAAAACCTATACAAGAAAAAGAAATATTTTCAATATTACAAAATATACTAAAATCTAAAGGATATACTTTAGTTGATAAAGGTGGATTTCTTTCTATCGTAAAAAATTCAGAAGCTTTAAGAGAAGGGGTTTCTTCAAAAAATTCTTTAGACCAAATTCAAACAGATATTATTTATTTAAAAAATATACCAGCAAAAACTGCTTATACTCAAATCAACTATTTAAATAGTAGATATGGGAAAATTGTAGTGAATAATGAAAAAAATCTTTTAATAATTACTGATTATCCAAGTAACCTAAAAACAATAAAAAACATACTTACAAAAATAGATACTAAAAACCAAAACGAAGTTAAATTTATAAAATTAAAAAATGCTGATGTAAATAAAATTTATTCAAAAGTAAAAGATATAGCATCTAATCTATTTGATAAAAAAATTTATAAATATAAACTAATTCAAAATGATTCTGCAAATTCTATAATTATTGTAGGAAATAATGAAGTAATAAAAAAATTATCTCCTGTAATTAAAAGTTTAGATATAGCACCAAAACCAATATCACAAATAACTAAAATATTCAAAATCAAAAATAGTGATGTTACAAATTTAGAAAAACTAATTTCAAGTATTATAAAAGCTAAATACAAAAAAAACATGCCTTCAATTACAGCAGATAAAGAAACAAACTCTATTATTGTAGTTGGAGACAACCTTCAAATAGAAACAATAAATACTATTATAAATGCTTTAGATATTCCAAAAGAACAAGTATATGTAAAAGTAAGAGTTCTTGAAATTAGTAATAAAAAAGCAAGCTCTATTGGTATGAAATATGGAATAATGGGTGGTGTAGCAAATAGTAGTGGATTATATAGTATGAGTGCAAACTTAGGTGGTCCAAGTATTGCTTTTGATACTACTGCTTTAGGAATATCTACACCAACTTTATCAAAAGGTTTAGCATTAGGAATTACTTTAGATTTACTTGAAACTGAAGGTGCTGCAAAAAAATTAAGTGAACCCTCTATTCTTTGTATAAATAATACTGAATCAACTATTTATGTAGGTAAAACAGAATCAATTATTACACAATCAACTGTTGGGGCTGCTACTACAGACCTTACAAAAAACACTTATTCAAGACAAGATATAGGGCTTACTCTAAAAGTAAAACCAAGAATTGATAATGACAATAAAGTATCTTTAAATGTAAAAGCTGTACTTGAAGATATTCTACCAGGTAGCCAAATAGGACTTCCTACTACTACAAAAAGAGATATTGATACTACTACTATAGTAAGCAATGGACAAAGTATAATAATAGGTGGCCTAGTAAGAGATAATAAAGATATAACTATCTCAAAAGTTCCATTTTTAGGAGATATACCTTTTATAGGTGCATTATTTAGACATACACAAGAAAATATCGATAAAACAACTCTTGTAATAGTACTAACTCCTTATATTATTAAAAAAAGTAGCGATTTAGATACACTTAGATTAACATTAGCAAAATTAAACGATTTAGAAAAAAACTTTATTCATAAACTAATCAAAAAAGAGAAAAAATGAAAACAATAATTGATACAAACTTTCAACCAAATAAAATAGATAAAATTGAAGAATGTATTAAGTATTCACTTTTACCTGCTTTTTTTGATAATAAAGAGATATTTGTAACTACAAAAGAAACTTTAATAGATGCTTTAAATTTTTACAATAAACTATCTCTTCCTTATGAAATAATTATTACAGATAAAGATAGCTTTGATAGACTTAATAAAAAACTACTTGAATTTAAAACTCAAAATGAGCTTCAAAACACATCTATTGAAGATGAAATCGAAGAAGAACTTAGCTTAGATGATTTTCTAAAAAATGGTCTTAATATTTTAGAAGAAAACTCAGCTCCTATTATTAAATTTGTAAACTCTCTTTTTTATCAAGCAATACAAAAAAATGCTAGTGATATTCATATAGAAACACATGAAACTTTTGGACTTATTAGATTTAGAATAGATGGTGTTTTAATCACTCAAGCTTCAATCGATAAAAATATCATCAATTTGGTTATAAATAGAATAAAAGTAATATCAAATTTAGACATTTCAGAAAAAAGAATTCCTCAAGATGGTAGAACTCAAATTAAAATAGCAGATAAAGCCACTGATATAAGGGTAAGTATAATTCCTACATATTTTGGTGAAAAAGTGGTAATGAGATTACTAATGGAAAGCACACAAATTCCTACTTTAGAAGAGCTTGGATTTAATGATGAGGTAATTAAAGGATTTAAAACTTTGCTTGAACATTCATATGGAATGATTCTTGTAACAGGACCTACCGGAAGTGGTAAATCAACAACTCTTCATGCTTTTTTACAAATTATTGCAAGCGAAGAAAAAAATATAATCACAGTAGAAGATCCTGTAGAATACAAAAGTAATAATATAAACCAAATTCAAGTAAATCAAAAAGTGGGACTTACATTTGCAAGTGGTCTTAGAAGTATTCTTAGACAAGATCCAGATGTGATAATGGTAGGAGAAATTAGAGATAAAGAAACTGCAACTACTGCTATTCAAGCTGCTCTTACTGGACATTTAATGCTTTCAACTCTTCATACAAACAATGCGGCAGCTACAATTTCAAGACTTATGGATATAGGAATTGAGCCATTTTTATTATCTTCTTCAATTATAGGAATCCTTTCACAAAGATTAGTTAGAGTTTTATGTGATTGCAAAGAGATAGATGAAAATGATTATAGTGAATATAAAATTACAAATAAAGTATATAAAGCAGTAGGATGTAAAAAATGTAATTTTACTGGATATAAAAAAAGAAAAGCAATAGGTGAGCTTTTTATTATGAATGATTATGTAAAAAGCTTAATTGCAAAAGGAAGTGATGAAATAGCCCTAAAACAAGCAATGCAAAAAGAAGGGATGAAAACTTTAAAAGAAAATTTAATAGAAATGATCAAAAATGGTGAAACTTCTATAAAAGAAGCAATAAGAGTAGGATTAAGGGATTAAATGTATTTTAAATATAAAGCATACGACAAAACAGGTCAAAAAATATCAGGAAAAATAGAAGCTGATGATATCAAAACTGCAAAACAAAAATTAAATGATTTGATTATTATAGAAATTACACCAACTAAAAGTTTTAATTTAAGATTCTCTTTTTCAAAAAAAATTCCAAAAATAAAACTTGCAAAACTTTTTACAACTATTGGACTTTATTTAAAAAGTGGAATAACTTTAATAAATGCTATAAAACTTACAAAAAATCAACAAGAAGATATAAAACTTGAAAAATTTTTAAATTATATTTATAAAGAGATAAGTGAAGGAAAAAGTTTTTCTAATGCTTTAAAATCACAAAACATCATAACTATTCCAAACTTTATACTTTCAGCTTTTAGTGTTGGTGAAGAAAGTGGAAAATTAGATATTGTAATGCTTGAGATGGCAAATTTTTTAAAAACTGAAGATAAAATAGAGTCTAAATCAACTCAAGCTTTAATATACCCTATGTTTATTGTAATTATTTCTATTTTTATGGTAGCTTTTATGCTTACAACTGTAGTACCTAAAATAGTAAAAGTATTCTCAAATCTACATCAAGAACTACCTACTATTACAAAAATAGTGATAAATAGTGGTGATTTTTTACAAAACAATTGGGTTTTATTGAGTAGTGTTATATTTTTTGTATATATAAGTGTTTCATTAAGTTACAAAAAATCAAAAAAATTTAAATTTTTAATAGACTCGATTTTGTTAAAAACACCTCTTATTTCAAAAATAATAGAAGCTAAAGAGATAGGAAGATTTACATATCTTACATATATCCTTACAAGTTCTGGAATAAATTATGTCTCAGCTATATCATTAGCAAGTAATACTATTCAAAATAGTAAAATAAAATCTATTTTTGATACAGCTATGCAAAATGTTATAGAAGGTAAAAAGTTTTCAATTTCTTTAGCAAAGGCAGGATTTTGGGATAAATCATTCCTTCAAGCTTTAGCTTTAGCAGAAGAGACTAGTGAAGTAAGCAATATTATGAAAAACTTAAGTGAAATCTATTTTGAAGAAAATGAAAATAGAATAAATATATTCTTATCTATGCTTGAGCCTATGCTTATTGTAATAGTAGGAGGAGTAATAGGATTTATTGTAACAGCATTACTTTTACCTATGTTTAGTATGAATATGTTTAAATAATTTTTTTGATACAATAAAATCAAAAAAGGAGTCTATATGAAAAATTTAAAAATATTTGCTTTATCTACAGTCTTAGCATCATCTTTATTTGGAATACAAGAACAAAATGTAGATTATATTTCAATGTCAATGGGTGATGCTGGAGTAGCAAGTAGTTATGGAAGTATGAGTGCTTATTTAAATCCAGCTTTGGTTAATAATAAAGACAATAAAAGAACAGAAATTGGAATTAGTGTAGGTGTTGGAATACAAGAACATGAATTAGGTGATGATTTATATAGATTAGATGAAGCAGATGTAAGTGATACAATAGATAGAATCGAAAATGGAGAAGGAGCAGATGAAGAAGTAAAAGCAAATGCAAAAGAGATTCAATATGCTATACAAGATCTATCTACTAAAGACAACTATTTAACTTTATCTCCAACATTTGGAGTTTCATTTAAAGTAGGAAGACATTGGTCTTTAGGTGTATATGCTATGGCTAATGTCAAAGCAAAAGCTATTATCAATGGAAATAAATTAGATTATATCTATTATGATGAAGATAATGATATCTATATAAAATATGATCCAAATACTGGGAATTATTCTACAAGCTCTGAAACAGAATACAATAACTATTCTTTAATAGGTGCTATGGATAATGGTGAAACATATATCGATGTAAAAGGTGTATCTATTACAGAAATTCCTCTAACTTATGCTGATAATTTTGCAATGGGTGAAAATATTATCAATTGGGGAATTAGTGCTAAATATATGGTAGGAAGCACTACTTCTACACAAATTTTATTTACAGATGATGATTATGACCCAGCAGAAAAATTAGATGAAAATACAGTAGACACAGCTACATTTGGTATAGATGCAGGGATAATTATACAACCAAACGATAGTAGGTTTAAACTAGCAATTGCAGGAAAAAATTTAAATTCTCCAGAATTTGATGTTATTGATGGTAGCACATATAAATTAGATCCGAAAATAACTACAGGAGTTGCTTATAGTATGACTGATATGTTAGATATTGAAGTAGATTATGATTTACTTGAAGTTACAGATGAGTTAACGGAACAAAAATATCAATATATTGGTGGTGGAATAAATTTCCATCCATTAACATGGTTTAGTTTAAGAGCTGGTGCTAAACAAAACCTAGCTGATGAAGATAATTATAATGGAACTATTTACACAGCTGGTATGAGCTTTGGATTAAAATGGCTTCAAATTGATGCAGCAGTTCAAGCAAGTGAAAAAAGTGGTGAATACGATGGAGAAGAAATTCCAAGATATGTAAAAGCAAATATTGCTTTAGTATCTAAATGGGGAGATAATTAAGGAATTTTTTTCCTTATTTATCTTTTGGATATTCTTTTTTACAATATTCAGTTCCTAAACTACAACATCCATCTTCTACCCCTAAACTTTTTAGTGCTCTATCAAATGCCCAATAATGATGATAACTACCATCTCTTAAATGCTCAAACACTAATAACATATCTGGCATAATATTAGAATCTATATATTCATTAAGATCAATCACATCTGTAACTTCAACCATACACCCTACTTTCAAAGCATCAATATCAGAAGATATCCCTTTTTGATATAAATCATTATATAAATTTTGAATTTTAGAGGAAATAAATTCACCTACTTTATAACTTGCTAATGTATCAGCATCATAAGTTCCATTAAAATCACTCGAAGTGATATTTAAATCATACTTAGATATTAATTCTTCAACTTTACTTTGATGTCTTGCTTCTGATTTCGAACCTATAATATTTAAAGTTTCTAAATTAGAAAATTTATTATAAAGTTCTATATATAAATCATGAGCTAATTTTTCTTCATCCCACATATGAGCTAATTGTTTTTTATTTTCTAAAGTTAATGTATATTTTGGTAATCTCTGTATATCTGTATTGTTATGATATCCTATAGTATTTAAAACTTCTATATCATTATCATCAAGTTTTTTAACACCTAAATTTGTAACTAGCTCATCTTCTACTTCACTAATATTTTTATCTATTTTATATTTATCTAATTGAGTTTGAATTTGTGTTTTTAAGACTTCTATATCTGTTAAAGATAAATTTTGAGGCTCACTAATATTTTTATCTATACAATAAGCATAAACTACATCACTAATAGCAGCAATTAAGTTATTATTTTTAGGTAAATCATTATCTATTTCCCAATCTTTTAATTGATATGTATATTTTAAATAATCTCTAATTTCTTTATTTTTAGAAATTGCATTTACAATAGTTACAGCTTTACCATCACTTGAATGATATATAAGAGTGTTATTCACATCACCTACACTTACATCTCCATCTCTATTTATATCAATAAATCCTCCCATTGCTGTAATAGGATATGATGGAGTGTTTTTAAATCTATATTTTCCATTCCCTACTTCTGTAGCTATTTGCCCTTTTGCATCTATTACTGATGCTTTTAAAACAGGACCCCTCTCTACTATTACTTCATTTTCATTTGAATCTTCTGTAGAACCACAACCTATCAAAGATAGTGCAATTACACTCATTGCTAAACCTAACTTCTTCATCTTTACTCCTTTTTTTTGAGAAATTATAATAAAGAAGCGTTAATAAAGTGTTAACTGCTTTACTATCTCTTTTTCATTAAAAGGGATTTTTTCATTACATTTTTGAATATATTTTTCATCACCTTTTCCAAGCAATAATACATATTCATCTTTTTGAAGATTTAAAGCTTTTTTAATAGCTTCTTTTCTATCCAAAATAACTTCATAAGGAGTTTCTTTAATACCTTCTTTTATATCATTTATTATTTTTATTTCATCTTCACATCTTGGATTATCATTTGTAAGAATAATATACTTCGCATATTTATCAGCAATTTCACCCATTAATTTTCTTTTTGATTTATCTCTATCACCACCTGCACCAAATACCACTATTTTTTCATTTTTTATAGATGTCAAAACTTTTTGCATTCCATCTGGTGTATGAGCAAAATCTATAATCACTTTTGGAACCACTTCTTCCATTCTACCAGCTATTCCTGAAAATTCTTTTGCTATCTTAGCAATTTCATCTATATTTTTATTCAATAATTTAGATACACCTAATATAGCCGCTTGGAAATTTTCTTGATTAAAATCCCCTTTTAATTTTGTAGAAAACACTTTATCTAATGGATAAAAATATGCATTGTTTTTATTTATATTTAAATCATATTTTTTATTTATAATTTTTAAACTATCATCTTTAAAAAACAGCTCTTTTGCTTTTTTATATTCTTGCATATTTTTATGATAATCTAAATGATCTTGAGAAAGATTTGTAAATATTTTTAAGCTAAAATTCATCCCATCTATCCTATTTTGAACAATCGCATGAGATGATACTTCCATTATAAAAAATTGAGGTTTGTATTTATATACCCTATCTATAGTAGTAATTATAGGAGGAGTAGTAAGAGTTTTTTGCTCTAACTTTTTACCATTTAAATAAAACCCTTCAGTACCTTGTATTCCTACACTATAACCTAATTTATCTAAAATATACCCTATTAAAAATGCTGTAGTTGTTTTACCATTTGTTCCAGTAATACCTATAAACTGTGTTTTAGAATCTTTTAGAAGCTCTTTTGGAGTTATATAATCTTGATTTGAGAAATATTTTTTATTTTGAGTAGTGAGCAAAAAAAGCTCACCTTTTTGATATTCATTTGTAGAATCTGTAATAAGTTTATTATTTAGCTTTATTTTCATATCTAAATTTAGAAAAATCTACCACTAATTTATCATATATATTTTCTACATAATCTAAAGCCATATCTTCATATCCAAATTCCATAAGTTTATTCATAAATTCTATTAACTCTTCATTATCCAAAAACATTATTTTGGTTGTAAATAAAACATTTTCAAGTTGTGTTTTGTCTTTTAAAATCTCTTTTATATCTTGGTATAAGATACCATCTAATTCATCTACATTTTGTGTATATAATGTTTGCATTTAAATTCCTGCATACTTCATAAGCTCATCAAGTTTGTCTTCATATCCATGTGGAACATTCATTACTGTAAGTTCTGGATGGATTTTTTCTCTTAGAGCTTTTTCTACTCCAAATTTTAATGTAGCACCAGCACTACTACAACCTACACATCCACCTTGTAATTGTACAAATACTGTAGGTTTTTGTACATCTATAAGTTTAATGTCTCCACCATCCATTTGAAGCATAGGTCTTACTTCTTCTATCACACCTGCTACTGCTTCTTGTAATTCTTCATTATCAAATGGTATTGCCATTTCATCTCCTTATAATTTATATTATTTTTGATTATAGCAAAAAAATCTAAAATTTAAAAACTATAACTATAACTTAATAAATATAAATCTGATTCAGCATCACCTATATCTTTAAATTTAGTCTTTGCATATGTAAACTTTAAAGAAATAGATTTACTGATTTTATAATTTTCTGAAAACTTTATACCACCTGTTTGCAATTCATTTAAATTATTCACAACAAATCCACCATTTTCCACAGCATATACTCTTTCTCCATTCCAATAAGAAAAAGTTGTTGTAAATTTGCCTTTATAATTACTGATTTTCACACTATTAGAAAAGTATGTATCAGATGTATCTAAATTTTCTATATAGTCTACTTTTGCTTCCAAATAAAAACTTCCTAAAAAAGAGTAATAATTTCCAAAATTAAATCCAGCCTTTGGAGTTATTTGAAAAATTTTTGGTGCGGTTTCTACATTTGAATAATAGCTATAATACAAATCTAATCCATAATTATATTCATACATTTTATAATATAATGCCCCTAATGCAAAAACCATTCCCCCATCTGTTTCTAAATCTGTAGAATCTATATAATGAATACCTGTTTTATAGGCTAAATTATTTCCTGTATAATAATTCACCATTAAAGTAAAATCGCCTTGATACAAATCTGGTGTATCATCTTTATAAATAATCGAAGTTTGTTCTACATCCATTTCTGTTTTAAATGGAAAATCAAATATACTAAAATAAAGTCCTTCTACATAACCTTTTTCTTTTGTTGTATCTTTTAAATAATTAATCATCCCAACATAAGGTAAAAATACCACAACTTTTTTAGGTTTAGGGGCTATAGGCTTAGTATTGGTTATAGGCTGTGGTTTATTATATACCACTTTTTTTGTATGTGGAATATATCTGTCTATCCTATCTAAATCATCCCCTATTAAAAAATTATATTGTGCAAATAAACTACTACAAGCTATTAAAGCTAATAAAGTTTTTTTCATCTATTCTCCTTTAATTTATACCCAAATTCTCTGAGGTTTTCTATCTCAAACCCTAATTTTCTAAGATTTGATATTTTTACTTTTAAACTCTCTATTTTTACATTTAATCTTTCAAGCAAAAACTCTTTTGATAAATATCTGTCTTTATATTTAAAAAACAGAATTAACAACTCATTTTCCAAAGGTGTTAATTCTACTTTTTTATTATCGATATATAATTTATGCAATGAAGGATAAAAAAATATATTTTTATATTTTATAACTTTATTAAATCCAAACTCTTTTTTTATAAAATAATCGATTTTTATTTTTATCTCTTCTACATAAGTAGATGACTTTTTAAAAAAATCATCCCCTATTTCGTATGCTTTTTTTTGTGCTGCAAAAGTTTCAAGATTACTCAAAAATATAGCGATAGTATTATCACCACTTTCTCTTAAATTTTTTAAAGCACTATACCCTTCTTCAAAATCAAATATATAAAAATCAAACTTTTCTTTATATGTAATTTCATACACTTCATCTTCACTATAAGCAAAAGTGAGTTTATAAGGTAAATGTTTTAAAAACTCACTCCAGTTAGTATCATATATTAAAATTTTCATTTATTTAAAAATAGTTTTGCAGGAATATTGTTAGGATCTAAAATCAATACCGATTTTTCATATATCTCTTTTGCATAACTTGGATTTGTTATTTCATAAATTTTTGCTAAATTCACTAAATATGTAATATCAGTAGGATATATTGTAAGCATTTTATTTGCAATTGCTAAAGCATTTTTATAATCTTTTTTTAATTTCAAAGCTTGAAGAGTATATAAATTTGCATAATAATTATAATAATCCACTTTTAATATAGAATACCCTATTTCTATAGACTTTTGATATTCTCCCGTAGTTAAATACACTCTCATCATTCCAAGTTTTGGCTCAAATGAATAAGGCAAAATCAAACTTGCGTTTTTATAATATTTTAAAGCATTATCATATTTTTTATCCATAAAAAAAAGATATCCAAGTCTTAAATTAAGCGTATACCCTTTTGGATATTTTTTATATAAAGGAATTAAAACTTTTATAGCATCTGTATAATCTCCTACTTTTTCATAATTATATGATTGTAAATAACTTTTTTGTATCTCATCACCAAATCCAAATATAACTAAAAATAATATCAATAATTTCTTCATTTTACCCCTTTTAATACAATATCTCCAAATTCAATCTCTTCAAAACCTTTATATCCAAATTTAACTTTTCCAAATTCGCTATATAAATATAAATTATCCAAATTATAGCTAAATTCTCTTTTATATAAAAGTTGATTAAAAGAAGATAAAAGCTCTATTAGCATACTTTTAAACCTATTTTCAAGTAAATAAATAGGTAAATAATCTACATATTTTGCTTTTATTACAAAAGGGATTCTTGGTGCTAATTTAAATAACTCTTTTAAATAACTTTTCTCTCCTATATAATTATAAAAATAAAAAAACCCAAAATTAGCAAAAAAGAGCTTGTTTTTTCCATCACTAAAATAAAATTCCCCTAAATTATTCATCTCTACTTTAAAACTAACTTCATCTATTTTTTTGCCATTTTTAAACACTTCATACTTATACTCTTCATCTAAAATAAAATTAAACCTCATCTGCATCGCTTTATTTATAATCACAGATTTAATAACCTCATCTTTTTTAGGTAAAGCATTAAATTTTAATTCATCTTTTATAAAATATTCACTAAAAACAAATTCTAAAGTTTCACTTCCAAGTACTGCATATTTTTGCACTTGAATATGGATATGAGGTTCTGGTGAATATCCACTATTTCCACATTTTGCAATCACTTGTCCTTGGTATACATAATCCCCTACTTTTACATTTATAGAGTTTTGCATAAGGTGTGAAATCTCTACAAAAAAACCTGTATCACTTTTAATAATTATATAATTTCCCCAATTATTAACTCTATCAACTTCTCCGATAATATTATCAACCAAATCACTTCTTATGGCTACTACATATCCATTTATTGGAGATAATACACTCTCACCAAAACAATAATAATCACTTGCATAAAGCCCCTCATTTTGATAAGTTTTTCCATCTTTTTTTATTACAAAATCGTATGCATATCTCCATTTACCTTTATGAGTCCATTCCCCATCAAAAGCTTGATATACACTCCATTCGTTACTAAAAGGCAAAGCTATTTTGATATCATTTGAAAATCTAAAAACATTACTTAAATAATAACTAAGACTTCTCTCAGGAGTTGGCCTAATATTATAATTAAACTCTTTATAAGCTATCATTCCAAGAGTAAAAACAAACATCATAACCACTATATTAAAAGGCAAAGTAAATACAGGTAGTGAATAGTAATTAAAAAATATAACCATAGCATCTACTAAAACTACACTTAAAACTACACCTATTAAAGCTAAAATATAATTTTTTAAAGTGGGAAGTAAAAATACTCCACCTAAAGAAATAGCAACTAAAATATAATTAAAACTATATGGATCATTCAAAGCTTCATAAAAATTTGTTACAAAAATAGAGTGGATAAATATCCCTACACTAAAGCCAACTAAAGCCATCAAAGCCATTATTCTTGAAAAAAATAAAATAATTAAAAATATAACCATTCCAACTATTACATTTGGTAAGAAAAATATAGTCCCTAAAGCTCTAAAAAATGGATCAATATAACTTGAAATACTAATATCAAAAATTAGATGATTATTTATAAGATTTGAAAATAGATGAGAATATTTAAGACTTGCTAAATATGCGACAATTGTAACTAAACTAAATGGAAGGGATAAAATAGGAATTTTATATACTGCAAAAATCCTATTTAATACAAAAGAGACTAAAAAAGTAAAAATTGATAAAACTAATATAAAAAATAAACTAATAGGAGTTGGGGCAAATAAAAATCCTATCCCCATTCCTACTAATAAAGAATTATATAAATAAAATCCATTTTCTAAATATTCCTCTCTAAGCCCTATAAATTCAGCAAAAATAATAGTAGATATCAAAGCAAAAAACCCACTAATAGCTACACTTGGATTTATAAATGTTACTAACAACAACAAAAGCCCTATATACTTGTTATTTAAAAATAACAAAGATGAATAAGGCTTTAGGATAATCTCCATTTTTTTTAACATTAACTACCTTTTATTTTAGATACTCAGGAATTTTTTCTTTATAGTTTATTGTATCTAAATCTTCACTTTCTTTAATAATATGAACATTTTTTTCTTTATCTATTAAAACTACAGCTGGTCTATATCTAATAAACTGCATAGCTTGAGTAATATTATAAGCCCCAACTGGTGAAATAGTAAGCACACTTCCTCTATCAAGTGGTGGAAGTTGAATGTTTTCATTTATAATATCGATATTCATACATAATGGCCCATTAAGCATACTTGGTTCATTAAGTCCCTCATACCTTTTGTCCAGTTCGATATTAAAATTATACCAAGTAGCTGTATATAAAAGATTCACCCCAGCATCTAAAATATAACTTTTTTTACCATCTGGAAGTCTTTTATATGCTGATACACTTGTAAGTAAATATCCAGCTTCATCTATTAAATGTCTTCCAGTTTCAAGGTATAAAAGTGGTAATTCTTCACTTGTGTTATTTTCATAAATTGCACTTGTAATCGCTTCAGCATAATCATCAGCAGTTGGGACTATCACTTCTGGTGATTGATAAATTCCTTTTAAGTGATTTTTACTAGCAAATCCACCACCTAAATCGATATATTCAATATTATACCCAAAATCTTTTTGTACTTGATTTTTAAGTTTCATCAGCTTTTCAGCTGCTAGCTTATATGCATTAGCTTCTAGCATAAAAGTTCCTATATGAGTATGAAGTCCATTTAGTATAAGTTTATTATTTTTATTTATTCTTCTTACAGCTTCATAAGCTTCACCATTTTCATAATTAAATCCAAATCTACTCCATTGTGGATAAACTCCCGTATCCATATTTACCCTAATAGCTACAGGGATTTGAATACCAAGTTCATCTGCTATCTCTTCAAGATCATTTATCTCAAACAGATGATCAATATGAATTTTTGCACCCTCTTTTACAGCTACTTTTAAAGCATCTTTTGGTTTGTATGGGCCATTAAAAATAATATCTTTTCCATCAATCCCCAAAGCTCTTGCTTTTTGGTATTCAAATTCACTTACAACCTCAGCAATACTTCCTAATTTATGAAAAACTTTACAAATAGCATTTAAATAATTTGTCTTATAACTCCATCCAAACTGAACTTTTGGATATCTACTGCTAAAAGCATCATGCAATTTATTGTATTTTTCTTCTATTTCTCTCTCACTAAACACAAAAAGAGGACTTCCATATTTTTGAGTAAGTTCTCTTACACTAACTCCATCTATATTTTCTCTGATTTTTTGCGATTTTAAAGGACTTCCATATTTAGAAGCCATAGCAAAATCTACTCTATTTATTACCGGTTTTTGATAATTCATTTTATCTCCTTTTATAACTCTTTTGTCATCATTAATTTTTTAAACTCATCAAAATCTACTACCACTTCATCTGTAAATCTTACATACATTTTTCCAATAGGAAAATTTAAGTTTTGTTTAACTTTTTCACCATTTGCTAATTTTACAACCATTCTTGGAAGATTTACTCCCACTTCTGTAGCAAAATATACCCATGCTGGAAATCTTGGATTTATCTCAATCATATACACATCATCACCATCACTCATACACTCAAGCTCAAAAGGACCTCTCCATTTTGTAGCTTTTACAAATTCTTTAGCAGTTTGCATTAATTTTGGATTATCTATTGTAATTCCACTCCATATTTTTCCTAAACTTGTAGTTGTTAGTTTTTTCATACTCACAGCACCTACTAAATTACCTTCTCCATCTCCAACTCCTACTAAATTAATCTCTTCACCACTTACCATTTCTTGAAGTAAAATAGGAAATCCCCACTCATTCGAAATAGTATAAAAATGCTCAATTGCTTCTTCTAAATTTGTAGCTTTATATGCTTTATAATAATTTCCTTTTACCATAAAAGGAAATTCTAATTTCTTTTCTCTTAATAAATCTGTAATCTCTTTTATTGAGCTTATTTCGTAAGTTTTTGGATATTTAAGCCCAAGTTCATCTGAAAGTTTTGCTAACTTATTTTTATTTCTAAGCTCAAAACTTTCTAAGCTTGGCAGAAATGTTTTAACTCCAAGTTTTTTTAGTCTATCTTGATATTTTATATATAAAGGAAGCTCAGCATCTAAACAAGGGATAATTAAATCTATTTTCCCTTCTTTAGCTTCAATACTTTTAAGTCTATTTTCTAATTCTTCAATCCCTAAAGTAGGAAATGGCATTAAATATTTTTTACTAAATATATCAAGGTAATTAGCAGGTTCATTTACATCATAACTAAACCCTACTAACTCTTCCCCTTTTAGACTCTTAGCTACTCCAAGCCCAGGTGCTGGATTATCTGTAGCATTTAGTCCAGAAATTGCTATTTTCATTTTATAATCCCATAAATTTTAAGTTTAGTGAAAAAATCACTTACATCTATAAATACTTCATTTTCATTTTGATTATACTTCTTAGATATTTCACTTATTATTTCATCTTTTGTTTTATTTTGTTTTAAAAGTGAAATTATCTCTTTTGCTGTTTCATTCATCTGAAAACTAATCCCCATTGATGGAATAAACCCCATATTATTTTCATCTATAATTAACTGATCTAACATAGCTGCTCCTTTTTTTTGAAATTATAAAACAGAAAGGTTAATAAAGTGTTAATAGTTACATTTAGTAACTTAAATTTTTAATTTAGATAATTTTGAAATAGGATTAAATATCTCTTAATAATAAATAAGATATACTAAAATCACAAAATTATTTTTTGACAAATATACAAGGATTTGATAAAATCCAATTAAATTTAAAGAATAGGAGAAACTATGCAATTAAATGTTAGATGGCATTCTCGTGCAGGACAAGGTGCAGTAACTGGTGCAAAAGCACTTGCAGAAGTTATGAGCCAACAAGGTAAATATGTTCAAGCATATTC
>Ga0256843_1000485_pt1 | contig 34238 bp, 26 predicted proteins | sample AlvinellametaG_FD_191572 | JGI IMG/M metagenome (GOLD analysis project Ga0256843, IMG submission 191572) | Pompeii worm associated microbial communities from hydrothermal vent at the East Pacific Rise, Pacific Ocean - Alvinella | ecosystem: Host-associated > Annelida > Integument > Unclassified ...
CTTTGCCGAGGTGGGCAAAACGACGGAAACTTTCACCCGCTTCTCCACCGTCGGCGGCGAGCGCGGATCGGCCGATACGGTCCGCGACCCCAGAGGGTTCGCGACCAAATTCTACACCGACGAGGGCAACTGGGACCTGGTGGGCAACAACACGCCGGTCTTTTTTATCCGGGACCCGATGAAATTTCCCGACTTCATCCACACTCAAAAACGCCACCCGGCCACCAACCTCAAATCCAACGAGATGATGTGGGACTTCTGGTCCAAAAGTCCCGAGAGCCTGCACCAGGTGACGATTCTCTTTTCCGACCGGGGCATTCCCGACGGCTACCGCCATATGCACGGCTACGGCAGCCACACCTACAGCTTCGTCAACGCCGACAACGAACGCTTCTGGGTGAAGTTCCACCTCAAATCCGAGCAGGGGATCAAAAATCTTGACATAAAAGAGGCGACCCGTCTGGCGGGTGAAAACCCCGACTACGCCACCGAGGATCTCTACCGGGCCATCGAGCGGGGCGACTTTCCGCGCTGGCGTCTGTACGTGCAGATCATGCCCGAAAAGGAGGCCCAAACGTACCCGATCAACCCTTTCGACGTGACGAAAGTGTGGCCCCACGGCGACTACCCGCTCATCGAGGTGGGGGTGCTGGAGCTTAACCGCAACCCCGAAAACTACTTCGCCGAAGTGGAGCAGGCCGCCTTTTCGCCCACCAACAAGGTGCCGGGGATCGGCTTTTCGCCCGACAAGATGCTGCAGGGACGGCTCTTCTCCTACCCCGACACCCAGCGCTACCGCCTGGGGGTCAACCACGGCCTGCTGCCGGTAAACCGCCCGAAAGTGCAGGTGCGCAACGGCTACCGCAACGGCTTCATGCGCTGCGACGACAACGGGGGCGGCAGCCTGCACTACGAGCCCAGCCACTACGCCGTGCCCACCGAATCGCCCGAGGTCGCCGAACCGCCCCTGAAAATCGACGGCGACGCCGACCGCTACGCCTACGACACCGACGAAAACTCCGATTTCGCCCAGGCGGGCGACCTCTATCGCCTCATGAGCGCCGAGGAGCGGGAGCGTTTGACGCAAAACATCGCCGACGCCATGAAAGGCGTCAGCGAAGTGATCGTCAAAGAGCAGATCGCACACTTTTTCAAAGCCGACGAAGAGTACGGCCGCAAAGTGGCCCAAAAACTTGGGATCGCGCCGGAAGGAGGCAGTCGATGAGGAGGGTACTGCTGACACTTGCGCTGGGGGTCGCGGCCTTCGCGATGGAGCCGCTGGTCGACGCGGCGTGGCTCAAGGCCCACCTGCACGATAAAGATCTGGTCCTCGTCGACGCCTCCAGCCACAAGCTCTACGCCCGGGAGCACATCCCCGGCGCCGTGCAAAGCGGCATCGGAAAGTGGCGCGAAGCCCACGGCAAACACGCCCTGGTGCGCAGCCGTGAGGCGGTCGAAAAGCAGATGCGGCGCCTGGGCATCGACAAAAGTTCCAAAGTGGTGGTCTACTCCCACCAGAGCAACGCCAAAGATACGCTCAAACCCACCTACCTGCTCTGGGCGATGGAGCTCTACGGCTTCAAAAAGACGGCCCTGCTCGACGGCGGCCTGGAGGCGTGGAAAAGAGCGGGCGGCGCGGTGAGCCGGGATCTGCCCGCACCCCGCGAAGGAGACGTGACGCTCTCGGCCGCTTCCGATCTGGCGGTGGATCTGGCCGGCGTGAAAGCGGCGCTGGGTCATGTCCGGCTGCTCGATGCGCGCCCGGCGACCTTCTACTTCGGGGCCAGAAAGCAGCCGATCCTGGCGCGGGCCGGCCACATTCCGGGGGCGACCAGCTACTTCTGGAAGTACAGTTTCCGCGACGACGGCACCCTCAAACCGGTCTCGACGATTCGTGAGATGGTGGTGAAAGGCCTGAAGCTCGATCCCGCCAGGCCGGTGATCACCTACTGTACCGGCGGCCTGGAGACGTCGATGAACTTCTTCGTGCTCCACCGGCTGCTGGGGTTTGAAAAGGCCCGTCTCTACGACGCTTCGATGAAAGAGTGGGCCAACCGGAACGACACGCCGATGCGAAAGTATGAATGGGAGTGAACAGATTGTTTAAGGATAAAATTTATCTTTTTGGTGTATAATGCCGCAAAATTTTGACAAGGAGAGCAGTATGAAAAAAGTTACCGTGGCACTGAGTGTCGTTGCGGCGCTCGGTATCAGCGCCGTCGCGTCCGACGCCCTGATGGAGAAAGCCAAAAAGGCGGGGCTCAAGCCGATCCCCGAGAAACTGTCCGAACTCTATAAAGTGATCGACAACCCCAAAAACCCCGTCACCGCCGAGAAGGTGGAGCTGGGCAAGAAACTCTATTTCGATCCCCGCCTTTCGCGCAGCGGTCTGATCAGCTGTAACACCTGCCACAACCTGGCCACCGGCGGTGTCGACGGCGTGGGCCCGGCTACCGGCCACAAATGGCGCCACAATCCGCACCACCTCAACTCGCCGACGGTCTACAACGCCGTTTTCGCCAAGCGTCAGTTCTGGGACGGCCGCAGCCCCGATCTGGAAGATCAGGCCCAGGGACCGATGCAGGCCCATCCCGAAATGGCCGCGACCAAGAAGCACGTCGAGCAGGTGGTCCGCTCCATGCCCGAATATATGAAAGCGTTCAAACACGCCTACAACGATCCCAAATTCGTGCCCACTTTCAAGGACATCGCCGACGTGATCGCCGACTTCGAGCGCACGCTGGTCACGCCTTCGCGCTACGACGAGTACCTGCGCGGCTGCGACAAGGCGCTGAGCAAAGAGGAGAAAGAGGGTCTGAAAATCTTCATCGACCGCGGCTGTGCCAGCTGCCACAACGGCTACGCCCTGGGCGGCACGATGCAGCCTTTCCCGGTCGCCGGCAAATACAAGTACGCCAACATCGGCGATTTCAAAGGGGATAAAAACGGCATGGTCAAAGTTCCGACCCTGCGCAACATCCTCGAAACCCGCCCCTACTTCCACAACGGCGCGGTCTGGACCATCGAGGAAGCGATCGAGATCATGGGCGAAACCCAGCTGGGTGTCAAGCTGAGCAGGGACGAGGTCAAAAAGATCAAAGCCTTCTTCGGCGCGCTGACCGGCAAGAAACCCTACGTCCGCTATCCGATGCTGCCCGCCAGCAACAAAAACACTCCCAAACCCAACCTCAACTGAGCCAAAGCCCCGGACGGGGCTTTGGAGTCGAGAAGGAAGGCGGCGGCTTTGCCGCTTTCATTTTCAGTACTAAGCGCGTAGCGCGTCTCACTACTCACTACCCACTACCCACTCTCAATCGCAGCAGTGCAGCAGGCTCCGTTCGGGATGCCGGATAAATTTCGTCGCGTCGTAGATCATCACCAGACCGTAGACGATGACGGCGACGGAAGCGAGGGTGACCATCGTCTGGCGGAGCCGTCCTTTTTGCATCAGGCCGGTGAAAAAGCCCAGCGAAAACATCGCGGGAATCGTACTCAGGCCGAAGACCAGCATCACCATCGCGCCCCAGAAGGGGCTCATGGTGCTGGCGGCGGTGACCGCGAAAAAGTAGACGAAACCGCAGGGCAGAAGGCCGTTGATCATCCCCAGCAGGTAGAAGCTAAAGAGCGTGCCGCTGCCCATGAGGGCGCGAAAACTCTTCTGGTACCACGAGGTCTGCATGATGGAGTGTTCGATGGCGGTGAGGAAACGGACTTTGCCCATGATGGAGAGTCCCGTGAGGATCATCACCGCCCCGGCGAAGATGAAAAGCGCCGCCACGGTGTAGCCGCTGAACGTCGCCACGCTGCCCAGGTAGCCGAAGAGCGCTCCCATGACGGTGTAGGTAGTCACGCGCCCCAGGGAGTAGAGCAGGTGGGCCGCCGACTGGTGCGCCGCGTGCCACTCCGGGTCGACTTTGGCGCCGGTGTAGGCGAGCACGATGCCGCCGCACATGCCGATGCAGTGGCCGAAACTGCCCAGAAAAGCGATCGTGACGATCGAGAAGAAATTAATCGCTTCCAAGGGGAGCCTTTTTCACGCTTCGGGCCAGTTTTTTGGCGTAGGCGGGATTGGTGAGGTTTTCGCCTCGTTCCATCCGATCGACCATCGTGTCGAAATCGATCATGCCGTCGCTTTTGTGCTCGTAGGCCCCGAATCCGTAGCCCATCGGGGTCGACTCGAAGAGTGTGTACCACGCTTTGCGGCCGTCGATCCATCGGCGGGTGTCGAGGGTGTAGACCCAGACCGTCGCACGCTCTTTGAACGGCTGCTGCGCGATCCATCCTCCCAGACAGCCCACGTCGTCGAAAAACCAGGTCTTGCCGTCGGGCGCGACCACTTCGCCGGCATACTTTTCGCTCTCGATGGGCATTTTGCAGGCGCTGCACTGCCAGGCGCCGGGGGCGATATCGACGGGGCGGCGGTCGGTATTGCCGGTGAGAATCACTTTGGGGTGCGGTTTCTCGGCCAAAGCGAGGAAAAGGACGACGATAAGGGCGATAAAACCGACAACGATGAGCACTTTTTTCATAGCGGTAAGTGTAGCGAAGGTCTGTTAAAGGAGGGTTAATCCCCCGAAGGGGGAGAGAGGGGTCAGCGGGCGTGTTGCTTGTTGCGATGCCGGCTGCGCATCTGTTTGAGGTAGTGGCGGACGAATCTGATCTGCCCGGGCGTCAAAACCTTTTCGGTTTCGGCCATGCAGGCGAGCTGGATTTTGGTCGCTTTGGCTTTCAGAGCGGCCAGTTTGTCCACGTCGGCGGCGAGCGTGTCGGGGTTGGCTCCCTTTTTGGCGCCCTGGACGATCTTCTTGCGCAGTTGCTTGACCTGCGGCGCGAGCTCTTTGACGGCACCGATGGTGCGGGTGCGGATCGCTTTGAGTCTGCTCTTCTGCTCGGGGGTGAGGGCCAGTTTGGGGTTGTCCCAGAGTTTCATCAGGATCATCGAGTAGTGGGGGAGGCCACGCTGAATCAGAAAGACCGATTTCATGCCCCGTCTGGAGGATTTGGTTGTCGCTTGTTTCATCTGTTTTTGCTGCATGTGGGCGGAAGCCTGCATGCTCGGCACGGCGCCGCCCATGCCGGGCTGGGCGAAGGCGGCGGAGAAGGTCAGGGCCGCGACGGCCGCGGCGAGGGTCACTTTTTTCATGGATGGTTCCTTTGGGTGATATGTCAGGGGCATGATACCACAGCCGTGTGGAGGGATTGTGGACGGGCCATCTTCGTTTAAGCTTCCATGGTTTATACTTACTTAACGATAAGTAAGTTTACCAAGGATTCGCGTGCGGGAAAACAAGAAAGAGCTGATCCTCGACATCGCCGCAAAGCACTTCTCACGGCACGGCTTCGACGCCACGTCGCTCGAGGAGGTGGCGTCGGACGCGGGGGTGACGAAACCGGCGATCTACTACCATTTCAAGGACAAGTCGGCCCTTTACGAATCGGTCCTGCTGGGCCGTTTGCGCCGGCTTGCCGAGACGCTGGAGCGGGCGGTGGAGGCGATCGAGGGACCGAGGGAGAAACTGCGGCTCTACATCGAGATGTTCGGGGCTTTTTTGGAACGCAACGACTGTTTCGCCGCCATTTTGCTCCACGAGTTCGCCGACAACGGCGAGCACATGCCCGACGCGGCGGTGCGGGAGCTGGCCCGGACGCTCGGGATCGTCACGACGGTGCTCAACGAAGGGGTCGAAGCGGGGGTCTTCAGCGTCGAAAACCCGATGGTGGTGCAGATGATGATCGTCTCGCCCCTCATCACCCACCAGACCACCCGCAGCCTTCGGGGCAGGGTGACCGCCAACATCCGGGGCGATTTTCGCCACCGTCCCGAGCCCAACATCGAGGACTTCTCGAAAATTCTGGCACGAAACATTCTCAAAACCATCGCAAGGGAGAGCAGATGAAAAAGCTAACGGCTCTGAGCCTGGCGGCCGCTATCGGGCTGCAGGCGACCACGATCGGCGACCTTTTCGACCGTCTCAAACGACAGCCGCAGATCCAGCTGGACGCGATGCAGGCGAAGTACGCCGAGCTGGGGGTGAAAAAGGTCGAAGACGGTTTTTATCCCACCGTCTCGCTCTTCGCCAGCTACGAACACTACAACAGCCCCACCAACCTGCGCCCCATGTCGCCGGTGGAGTCGGCGGTCATGACCCAGGAACACAAGCCGCTGCCCTTCGCCAACACCATCGAGCGTCTCGGCGCCAAAGGCACGTTGCCGATCTTCGTCAAAGAGCTTTTCAGCCTGCGGAAAAAGGCGCAGGAGTCCGCCCGAAGCGCCAAGGCGAAAAAGCGGCTCAACTACCTGCAGAACGAGGCGCTTTTGTTGGGCGCGGACGCGTCGTGGCGTCATCTCAAAGCCCTCGAAGCGGCCCTGAAGGCGCGGATGCGCTCCATCGAAAAGACCCGGGAGGATACCCGTATCAAGGTCGAAAGCGGCCGGGCGCCCGGGGTGGCTCTGGACAAACTGGACGAGGGGCTCAACCGCCTGGCCATCGCCCTGAACGATCTGCGCACCAAAGAGACGACGCTGCGGGCCAGGATCGAGGCGCTGACGGGGACGCAGCTGGACGCGCCGGTGCCCCTGACGGCCAAAAGAGGCGTGCGGGAAGGGGAGATTTTCGCTCTCAAACCCCTCGAACACCTGGTCGAAGCCCGGCGTCACGGCATCGAAGCCTCCAAGGACCGGCTCTACCCCAAAGTCGCGGCCAGCGCGATGTGGAGCGAAAACTACGGCCAGAACGCCGTCTCGTTCAACAACGCCAACGACGACGTGCACCGCGGCTACGGCAACTACATGGTGGCTCTGTCGATGCCGCTTTTTGAGAAGAGCGCCTACACCGGTATCGAGCAGGCCGAGGTGGCCCTGCGCAAGGAGCAGCTGCGTCTGGCCAAGACCCGGCAGGAGCTTTCGGCCCAGGCCGCGGCCCTGCGCCGGACGCTGGAGTTGACCCGGCGTTCCCGCGAACTGGCCGACAGGAGCGTCGCCAACCAGAAGAACCTGCTCGCCTACGCCAAGGTCGCCTACGAGACGGGCCGCATGACCGAAGAGGAGTACCTGCGTTACGAAGAGGGGCTCTTCGACGCCCAGAGCAAAGTGGCCGAGGCCGACGCCGTCTGGTGGCAGACTCTGGCGCAGCTGGCGGTGATCTACGGCGACGATCTGCGCGATATCGTGGAATAAGAAGGAGAAAATCGAGATGAAAAAAGTGATCAGGATTGTGATATTTCTGGCCGTAGTCGTGTTGCTGGTGATCGGCGGGGCCCGCGCCGTCAAGCACAAAAAGGCCGAAGAGGCGAAACTTCCGCCGGCCAAAACCTATGCCGTCGTAGTCAGGACGATACGCCCCCAAACGGGTCGAACGACCCTGACCGTGCCGGCCCTGGCTCTGGTGCAAAACGACAACGACACCCTCGTCGCCTCGAAACTGGCGGCCCGGGTCGAAGCGATGCACCGCGCGGGCGCGCGCGTGAAAAAAGGGGAGGTGGTCGTACGCCTCGATACCCGTGAGCTGGATGCGAAGATCGAAGCCGTCAAAGCCAAAATCGCCGGCGCCAAAGCGCAGCTGGCCGCCGCCAAAACGGCCCTGGCCACCGTCGAGGCGCGCCACGCGCGGACCGAGAAACTGATGAAGGTCCGGGGCGCGAGCCGTGAGCAGTTCGATGCCGAGGTGAGCCAGATCGCCCAGGCCCGGGCGAAGATCGCCGAGGTGACGACCCAGATAGAGGCCCTGAAAGCCAACCTCGCCGAGGTGACCCGGCTTCTGAGCTACGCCGTCATCCAGGCGCCCGTCTCGGGTATCGTCGGCAAAACCTTTCTCAACCCCGGCGACATGGCGATGCCCGGCAAGCCGATTCTCGCCGTCAGCGCCAAAGCGGGGGATTATCTGCTGGTGCGGCTGCCCGCCGACGTGCCGGCCGAGAGCGTCGTCTTCGAGGGGAAACGGCTCAGGCTCTATCCTCTCGATCATACGTTCAACGGCCTGCAGGAGTACCGCACCGCGCTGCTCAACGACGGCCGCGCCGCCGGCAGCCGCGTCGATGTCGACGCCGTCGTTTTCGAGGGAGAGGCGCTGCGTCTTCCCAACGACGCCGTGTTGGACAAAAACGGCAGGAAAGTGGCCCTGGTCGTCAAGAACGGTCGGGCCGAAGCGACAGCCCTGAAGGTCCTCGCCAGCGGCCGGGAAGGTGTCGCCGTGGCCAACACGGAACTCGCCGGCCGACCCGTCATCGTCGCCAAACCCGATATCCTTCTGCGTCTGCTGGGCGGCACGCCGGTGAAGGTGCTCGAAAGCGGGCGGCGGGAAGGGAAGTAGGCCATGTTCGACTTTTTCTACAAGCGGGGGCACCTGCTTTACAGCCTGATCGCCGCTTTCTTTTTTCTGGGGGTGATCGCGCTGGTGACACTGCCCAAGAACCTCTTCCCCGACGCCAACCGTCCCCAGGTCGTCGTCATCACCCAGGTGCCGGGCGCCACGGCGCAGGTGGCGGCCAACACCGTCTCCAAACCGATCGAGGAGGAGATCGCCCGCCTGGGGCTGGTGCGGGACGTCAGCTCGGTCAACGTGGCCAACTTCTCCATCGTCAAGGCCGAGTTCGAGTACAAAAAGGGGCTCGAAGCGGCGGCCGTGGACGTGGCCAACGCCCTCTCCATCGCCAGGGCCAAGCTCCCCAAAAACGCCAACCCCTCCATCTACACCGTCGGGGATTTCACGCTGCCCACCGACGTCATCGCCCTCTCGCCCAAACCGGGGTCGGATCTGGATCTGACGGAGATCCGCAAGATCGCCGACAGCTTCATCAAGCCGTGGCTGCTCTCCAACCGCGCCATCGGCAACGTGGAGGTTTTCGGCGGGTATGAGAGCGCCATCGACATCGCCGTCGATCCGATGAAGGCGAAAGCCTACGGCCTCGACCTGGCCAAGATCGCCCAGCTTGTCGGGGCGCTCGACCACGACATGCCCCTGGGCTTCATGAAAGGCAAAGAGGGCTTTTTCACGCTCACCTACTACGGCGAGAAAGACGACATCGAGCGCCTCAAACGTCTCCCCGTCGCCCCCAACGTCACCCTGGGGGATATCGCCGCCGTGACGTGGAGCGCCAAAAAACGGATGAGCGGTTATCTGGGCAACGGCAGACCCGCCATCGCCCTGGCGATCCAGCGGGCCCCCGGCGGTTCGGTGCTGAGCGTCTCGGACGCGGCGCGCCACGCCATGAAAGAGCTCGAGGCCCGGTATCCCGACATCGGGTTCTCCATCGCCGACACCCAGCGCGACCTGATCGAGACGGCCAACGACAACATGCTCGAAGCGCTGCGGGACGCGATCTTTTACACCCTGATCGTCATCATGGTCTTTCTGGGCAACTTCCGGGCGATCATCGCGGCGGGGCTTTCGATCCCGATGGTCTTTTTCGCCACGATGGCGGTGATCTGGCTGATGGGGGGCGAGCTCAACATCGTCATCTACACCGCCATCATCCTGGCGCTCGGCATGCTCACCGACGACGCGGTGGTGGTGCTCGAAAACATCGAACGGCACCTCGACGAGGAGAAGGAGGATCTGCAGACGGCGATCGTCAAAGGGACCAAAGAGGTGATCAAGCCGGTCTTCGCCGGCACCATCGCCACCATCGCGGTGATGTTTCCCCTGATGTTCGTGGGCGACTATCCGCAGCACATCTTCCGGCCGCTGATCGAGACGCTGATCATCGCGCTGCTGGTGAGCTACTTCCTTTCGGTCACCTTCATCCCGAGCCTTTCGGCGTGGCTTTATCGCAACGGCACCGGCAAGACGAAGGTCGAAAAGGGGTTCGAGTGGTTCTACCAGCACACCATCGGCCGGCTGATCGGTCCCTACGAGGGGATCCTGAAGTTCTCCAACGGCCGCTGGTACGTGCTGCGGCGGATGCTGCTGACCGCCGGCGTGGTGCTGACGCTGGTGCTGAGTCTCAAAAACATCATGCCCACCATCGGCAAGGACGTGATGCCGCCGATGGATACGGGGATCATCAAGGCCCAGGTCGCCTTCAGCGTCAACGACACCGTCGACAGCGCCGAAGAGCGCCTGAAACCCTTTTTGAAGTGGCTGCATGAGCAGCCGTGGGTGCGGATGAGCTCGGTCGCTTTCGGCACCGAGCCGGGTGTCATGAGCCTGGGCAGCGGCAACCTCCCCGCCGAAGCGACCATCACGATCGTCGCCGTCAACCGCTTCGAGCGCAAACGGACGATCTGGCAGCTCGAAGACATCATCCGCGACCGGCTGGCCCGCCTGCGGGGCCTCAAACGCAACGACGTCTTCGATTTCGGCGCCACGGCCCTGTCGACGATCAAGGCCCCCCTGGACGTGCGGCTCAAGGCGCCCGACTGGGAGGTGCTGCCCGAAAAGGCCAGGGAGGTGCTCGAGAGTTTCCGACAGATCCGGGGGCTGACCTCCCTGTCGCAGAGCTGGGACAACGACTTCGCCGAAATCCAGGTGGACATCGATACCCGCAAGGCCCTCAGCTACGGCCTGACGCCGTGGCAGATCGCGGCCCAGCTGCCGGTGCGGGGAGAGCCCGTGGCGCTGAGCAGCGGTTTCGTCTCCATGAACACCCAGTTCGTACGCCTCTACCTCAAGGGACGCTACGGGGCCAACGTCCAGACGCTGCGGCTGCTGCCTGTCCGGACGAAGAGCGGGGAGGTGCCGCTGGAGGAGCTGGCCGACATAAGCTACCGCCTCACCCCGGCCAAGATCGAACGGGACGCGATGCTTTACAGCATCGACGTCAATGGCTACCGGGCCAAACGCCCCGTCACCCACATCACCGACGACGCCGAGGCGGCGCTCAAAAAGGTCGACACCACCGGCATCGTCGTCAGCCAGGAGGGCGACATCAAGCAGCTTGACGACAGCTTCCGCCGGATGCTCAAGGCGATCGCCGTGGGGGTCGTGATTTTGCTGGTGACGCTGATCGCCGTCTACGAGTCGGTACGGCTGGCGCTGATCATGATCGTGGTGCTGCCCCTTTCGATGATCGGCGCGTCGTGGGGGATGCTGCTTTTCGACAAGCCCAGCTGCATGCCCAGCATGGTGGGGGTCCTGCTGCTCTTTGGCATCATCATCAAAAACGCCGTCTTGCTCATCGACTTCTACAAAGCCTACGAAGCCCAGGGCGAAACCCCCTTCGAGGCGGCCGTCGAGAGCGTGAAAGTGCGCTTCCGTCCCGTCATGATGACCGCCTTCGGCACCATCGCCGGGATGATCCCCATCGCGCTGGAGCAGGCGGTGGGGCTCGAACGCCTCAGCCCCCTGGCCGACGTGGCCGTGGGCGGCCTGCTCATCGGGACGCTGTTGACGCTGGTCTACGTGCCGATGTACGCCTACATCACCGACCCGAGAAACAAAAAAAGCCCGGCCCGCAAACCCGAAGAGGCGCCGAAGAGCTGAGATGGCCCCGGAATCGTGCCGCCCTTTGGCGAAAGGGGAGACTCTGAATGCCGGGCATACCGAATGGCCGCTTTTTTCGGTGACGATCCACGGCAGCGCCCGTGAGCGGGCGAAGCTGGCCAAACGCCTGGTCTGCGCCGTGAAGCATCTGCCTCTGCGCCTGGGCATCCGCTACGAAAAGGATACGGCGCGCTCGGTGGAGGAGGGGATCGCCCGCGATCCGACGCTGATCCTGCGAGGAAGGGTCCTGGCGGAGGGGCTGGTCTCAGCCGAAGAGCTGACGGAACTATTCGAAAAACTTCTGATACAATAACGCCATGAAAAAGGTTCTGATTCTTTGCACCGGCAACAGCTGCCGCTCCATCATCGCCGAAGCGCTCGTCAACCGCTACCTGCGCGACAAGGGCATCGAAGCCGAAAGCGCGGGGAGCCGTCCCGCCGGCCGGGTCAACCCCGGCGCGGTAAAGGCGCTCGAAGAGGAGGGCGCCTGGCGTGAGGGCTACCGCTCCAAAAGCATCGACGAGGCGCTGAAAGAGGGTCCTTTTGACCTGGCGGTCACCGTCTGCGACAACGCCAAAGAGAGCTGCCCCACGCTGCCGGGAGTCAAAACCGTGCACATGAGCTTCGAAGATCCCGACGGCAAGCCCTACGAAGCCTTTGTGAAGACGCGGGAACTGATCCGAAAAAACCTGTTACCCCTCATCGAAAAGGAGCTGGCATGAAAAAAGAGGTCACCGCGACGGCAAGCGGCGTGCGGATCGCCTTCAGCGGCGAGGTGAAAAAGCAAAACATCGTCAAAATGGTCGAAAACTGCGCCACCGGTCGGTGCGAATGCATGAGCGACGCGACGAAACGCAAAATCGAAACCATGCAGGTACGCGGCGACGACGGCGCCGTGGAGCTCGAACTCACCGGCGACATCGCCAAAGAGGAGATCGAGGCGGCCCTGCAACGCTCCAAAGTGCTCAACGGCTGAGGCTCTCTCCCCGACCGGGGAAGAATCTTCCGCCGTTTCTCTCTGTCGAAAATCATTGTCGTGGGATTTCGTTTTTAAAAACGCTTTTGCTATAATCGATTTTTTCCACACGCCGATTTAGATGCAATGACGATCATCTCACACCAAGCCAAGGGGAGTATATCATGGGCTTTTTCCGGAAAGTAGGAGTGACGGTAGCGCTGTTTTTGGTGTCCGAAGTGTACGGACTGACGATCGAAGAGGCGATGCTGCATACCCTCAAGACGAACCCGCTGATCCAGGAGCGGGTCAAAAACTACAACGCCACCCGCGAGGATCTCACCGTCGCCCGAAGCGGCTGGCTGCCGAAACTCGACTACATCGGCAGCCTGGGGCACGAGTGGGGCGAGCGGCAGTACTACGACTACGACTGGCAAAACTACGATCTTTATGAAAACACGCTGCTGCTGACGCAAAACGTCTTCAACGGCTGGAGCACCACCCATCAGATCAACACCCAGGAGGCGCGTCTGCTGGCGGCGGCCTACAACTATGTCGAGGTGGTCGACGACATCGGCTACCGGCTGGTCAACTACTACCTGGAAGTGATCAAGAACCGGGAACTTCTCAAGATCGCCGACGAGAACATCCGCATCAACGAAGAGATCTACAACAAAGTCAAAAAACTCTACGAAGGGGGCCTGACGACCAAGTCGGAGATGGAGAAGGCGGCCGCTTCGCTGGCGCTGGCCCGCTCCAACCGCGTGGTGCAGGAGAACAACCTCCGTGACGCGGTCTACCAGTACAAATACTTCTACGGCGAAAAGGTCGACCCGGCGTCGCTGCAGGTGCCCGATCTGGCGCTCCCCATGCCCGCCAGCTACGAAGAGGGGCGCGATTTCGCCCTCAGGAACAACCCCTCCATCGTGGTGCAGCGCTACAACATCAAAGTGGCCCAGGAGGATTACGAGGAGAAAAAGAGCCGCTACTATCCCAGCGTCGATCTGCGGGCCAGAGGTTCGTGGAACTACAACATGAGCGGGGACAACTACGGTCACGACGACCTCTACCGCGTTTCGGCCACGGTCACCTACAACCTCTTCAACGGTTTCGCCGACAAAGCGGCGATTCAGAAAGGTGTGAGCAAGGTGCAGCAGGAGGTGATGCTCAAGCAGGACCTGATGCGAAAGACCGAGGAGAGTTTCGACCTCTCCTGGGTCGCCTACACCCACCTCAAGGACAAACTCGCGCACCTGCAGGAGTACAAACTCCACGCCGTCAACACCCTGCGCCTCTACTCCAAGGAGTACGAGATGGGCCGCCGCTCGCTGCTGGACCTGCTTTCGGCCCAGAACGACCTGATCAACGCCAAGACCCAGATCGCCACGACCAAGTACAACTACCTCTTTTCCAAATACAGGATCCTGGATGCCATGGGAACCATGGTGCCCACCGTGGTGGGACGCAACAGGGCCTACATGGCCCGTGTCGGCCTCGCTTCCGGCGAGAAGGCTCAACCCGACGCCATTCCGGCCGATATGCTTCGTGAGAACGATCAGTTTCTGAAAACGTTGGAAGCCCGTGTACGGGAGACCAAAACACAAAGATGAGGTAGATGAAAGAGGAGAACGCCTACGATCCGCTGCTTGAAGCGCTGGTTCTTTTTACCCGACTCTATCACAAACCCTACTCCGCCGAATCCCTGACCCACGGTCTCCCTCTCGAGGAAGAGGGGGGGCGGCCGGTCCTTTTCGCCATCGACAAAGCCCGGGGACTCATGTCCCGGGCGGCCCAACGGGCCGGTCTCAAATCGACGCTCGTCAAAAAATCGCTCGACGAGATCTCTCCTCTTTTTCTGCCGATGATTCTGCTGCTCAAAAACCGCGGGGCCTGCATTCTGGAGGCCTTCTCCGACGACGGGAAGGAGGCGAAGATCATCCTGCCCGAAGCGGGGGAGACCCACGAGTGGGTACCGGTGGAGAAGCTGGCGCGGGAGTACACGGGCTACGGCTTTTTGCTCAAACGGATCTACGACTACGGCGAAAGGGAACACAAACGTCTCAATCTGGAGACGAAACACTGGTTCTGGGACAGCATCAAACACTCCTACCCGATCTACAAGGATGTGATCCTCGCCTCGATCCTGGTCAACATCTTCGTGCTGGCGACGCCGCTGTTTACCCGGACCGTCTACAACCGGGTCATCCCCAACCAGGCGACCGAAACCCTCTGGTACTTCGCCGGCGGGGTGGTGGTGATCTACCTGATCGACCTCTTTTTGAAACTGACACGGACCTACTTCCTCGAGATCGCCGCCAAAAAATCCGACATCATCATGTCGTCGGTCATCTTCGAGAAGGTGCTGGACATGCAGATGAAGGCGATGCCCCGCTCGGTCGGGTCCTTCGCCAGCAATCTCAAGGATTTCGACGCGATCCGCACCTTTTTGACCTCCGCGACGCTGACGACGCTGATCGACATCCCGTTCGCGATTCTCTTTCTTGTGGTGATCTGGTACCTGGGCGGGGCGATCGTCTGGGTGCCCATCGTGACGATCCTGCTGATTCTGGGATACGCCCTGCTGATCCGCAAGCCTCTGTACCGGCGCATCGAGCAGACCCACCAGGCGGCGGCGCACAAAAACGGCATCCTCGTCGAGGCGCTGCACAACCTGGAGACGATCAAGACCCTCGGCGCCGCCGGACGCGTGCAGTGGCAGTGGGAGGAGGCGACCGGGGAGATGGCCGAAAAGAGCCTCGCCGCGCGGCTCATGTCGGCTTCGCTTCCGGCGATCACGAGCTTCCTGGTGCAGTTCAACACGGTCCTGGTCGTCGTGGTGGGCGTCTACCTGATCAAAGCGGGCGAGATGACGATGGGCGACCTGATCGCGATCGTGATCCTCGTCTCCCGGACCGTCGCTCCCATGGGGCAGGCGGCGTCGCTCATCGCCAACTACGAAGATGTCAAGAGCGTCTACAACATGATGGAGGAGATCGTCAACCGCCCCGTGGAGCGTCCCGAAGCCAAAGAGTTCGTGCAGCGGCCCGGGTTCGAGGGGAAGATCGAATTCAAAGAGGTGAGCTTCACCTACCCGGAGGAGGAGCGGCCCGCTCTTCGCGACGTCTCCTTCCGGATCGAACCGGGGGAGAAGGTGGCCCTCATCGGCCGCATCGGATCGGGCAAGAGCACGATCCTCAAACTGCTGATGCACCTCTACGAGCCCGACGGGGGGGCGATCCTGATCGACGACATCGACATCAAGCAGATCGACCCGGCGGATCTGCGGGCCAACATCGCCTACGTCGACCAGCATGTCAAACTCTTCCGCGGTACGATGAAAGAGAATCTCAAATTCGGCCAACCCTACCTCGACGACGAAAGGATGCTCGAGGCGGCGAAACGGGCGGGGGTGCACGAGTTCGTGCAAAAACACCCCAAGGGCTACGAGATGGCGATCGGCGAGCAGGGGGCGGGGCTTTCGGGCGGCCAGAAGCAGAGCGTGGCGATCGCCCGCGCCCTGCTCCGAGACGCCCCGATCGTCCTGATGGACGAGCCGACCAACGCCATGGACCAGGTGACCGAGAGCCGGCTGCTGCGAAATTTCCGGGAGATTTTCCGGGATAAGACGGTGCTGATGTCGACCCAGAAGCTTGGCCTGCTGGAGGTGGTGGACCGGGTCATCGTCATGCACGAGGGGCGCGTGCACATGGACGGTCCCAAAGAGGAGGTGCTCAAAGCGCTCAAAGGAGAGGGCCGTGGCAAGGCGTAAGGATCCCCGACTCGACGACCGTGAGCTTCAGTACCTCGAGAGTCTCAGTTCCGCCGTGCTGCACTCCACGCCGCGCCGCAGCCGGATCGTACTGTACTTCTGGCTGCTGACGGTGGCGCTGCTGCTGCTGTGGGCCTCCGTCGCCAAGGTGGACGAGATCGTCCGCTCCGAAGGCAAGATCGTCCCCTCCGGCGAGAACAAGGTGCTGCAGAACCTCGAGGGGGGCATCGTCGAGGAGATCCTGGTCAAGGAGGGCGAGAGCGTCCGCAAGGGGCAGGTGCTGCTCAAGATCAAGAACGTCAAATCGAAAACGGAGCTGGCGGGCTACCTGAGCAAGTACAACGAGCTGGCGGCCCGGGTATCGCGGCTGCGGGCCCAGGCGAAAAACGCGCCGCTGCGTTTTGACGCGATCATGCAAAAGGAGCATCCCGAGCTCGTCGCCCGCGAAAAGAGCCTCTACGAAGCGAACATGGGGCGGCTGCGGGCGCAGGTGGAGACGCTCAAAAAGCAGATCCGCCAGAAGCAGGAGCAGCTCAACGAGGCCCGGGCGAAGCTCAAAAACCTCCGCCACAGCTACACGCTGATCGAGGAGGAGGTGAAGATGAGCGAACCGATGGTCAAAGAGGGGGTCAAGTCGAAAGTCGACTTCCTCAAGCTCCAGCGGGAGGCCAACGCCATCCGCACCGAGATCGACAGCGTCAAAAACACCATTCCGCGCATCCGCTCCTCCATCGCCGAGATCCGCAGCCGTATCAAGGAGGCGCGGCTCGAGTTTCGAAGCCAGTCGGAAAAGGAGATGAACGAGGCGATCGGCGAGATGGAGCGGCTCACCGAAAAGATCAAGGCCTTTCGCGACTCGGTCAACCGCACCCTCGTCCGGTCGCCGGTGGACGGCGTCGTCAAAAAACTCTACGTCCACACGATCGGCGGCGTCGTCAAGCCCGGGATGGACCTGGCGGAGATCGTGCCGCTGGACAAAAACCTGATCGCCGAAGTGAAGGTCAGCCCCAAGGATATCGCTTTCATCTACCCGGGCCAGAAGGCGCTGGTCAAATTCACCGCCTACGACTTCGCCATCTACGGCGGTCTGAAGGGCGAAGTGGTTGGGATCAGCCCCGACACCGTCACCGACCGCAAGGACCGGACCTTCTACATCGTGCGGATCAAAACCGACAACAACTACCTCGTCTCCAACGGGAAAAAACTCAAAATCATTCCGGGAATGGTCGTAAATGCCGATATAGTTACAGGCAAACGGACGATCCTTGACTACCTGCTCAAGCCGATCATCCACAGCAAAGACTATATCTTTACGGAGCACTGATGCGTATCGAACTTTTCGGACACGACCTGGCGACGCTTCAAAGGTGGGAGAAGGCGCTGGCTCCCTACCGGCCCGAGATCGTCGGGGCTCTCGCCCCTTCGAACGGGGAGAAGGTCGTCGTCGCCGATTTTTCCACCGCCTCCCGCGACATCCTCGCCTACCTCAAAAACCGGCACGAAGACGACGGCATCCGGCTGATCGTCCTGGAAGGGGCACCCGACACGGCGCGGGCGAAAAAACTGCTGGCCGCCGGCGTCCGGGGCTACGGCAACGCCTACATGCAGCCCGTGCACCTGCGCTCCTGCGTCGAGACGGCGGCCGCGGGCAAGATCTGGGTCTATCCCGATTTCGTCTACGCGATGATGCGGGAGCTTGCGTCCGGCGACGAAGAGGGGATGAAAGAGGAGCTCCCCGACACGCTGACGCCCCGGGAAAAGGAGCTGGCCGCGTGTATCCTGGAGGGGCTGAGCAACCGTCAGATCGCCGAGACGCTTGGGATTACCGAGCGGACCGTCAAGGCCCACCTGAGCAAAATCTACGAAAAACTCCACGTCGCCAATCGCCTCGAACTGGCCCTGAAGCTCAAAGAGGGGGTCGCCTGACGCCCTCGGGCGGGTTCTAGTACCTCGGTCCAATGGACAGGCGGGGCGCCATTGGCGTAAAATTTGCGAAAATGAAGTGAATCGAAAGGATCATACATGGCACGAATCGTCGGATATGTCAAAGCGGTCGAAGGAACGTTCTACGCCAAGGGGCCCGACGGGCGCACGCGCGAGCTCAAAGAGGGCGATCCCGTCTACGCGCGGGATTTCGTCTACGATCCCACCCACGACACCTCCCACCGTATCGTCATCGACCTGACCCAGTCGAGCGAGGATCTCAGACTCGACGGCAACGCGGAGCTGGTCTTCGACGAGACGGTGACCGACACGCGCTACGTGATGCACGAGGCGCTGACGGAGGCTGATGTCGTCTCCTCCCTGCGTGAGACGGAGCAGGGCACCGCCGACGCCATCGACGACCTGCTCAAAAGTTTCGGCGACATCGACGTGGACGAGACGGCGGCGGGCGACGAGCGGGTGCAGCCCCGCTCCGCCGCCTACACCGACCGTTTCGCCACGGAGAACGGGGCGGAGGCCAACGTGCAGTCGGATCTGCGCGCCCCCGCCTCCCACGACTACACCCTGGATGTCCGGACGGGCCTGGGCGCCGCCGATACCGGCACCGGTTCGGTCCTGACGGGGACCGTCTCCCCCGCCGCGAACCTTCCCGGGACCGGACCGACGCCTCCGACGGTCCTGCCGCCGCTTCCGCCCCAGACCCTTCCGCCGGCCGACATCGCCACCTCCAACACCATCGCCATCGTCGATCCCAACGGCGACGGCTACATCGACGCGCAGGAGGCCGCCTACTTCACGCTCACAGGCACCGTGGAGCCGGGCAGCGTGATCGACGCGATCCTCGTCTCCGACGGCACCACCACGATCACGGTGCCGCCGTCGGCGATCAGCTACAACCCCGAAACGGGCCTCTTCAGAGTGACGGGTGTCGACCTCTCTTCCCTGCGAGACGGCCCCATCACCACCTCCGTCACCAGCACCGACGCGGCGGGCAACAGCGCCACCTCCACCGCGACCGCGGTCAAAGATACCACCCCGCCCTCGTTGAGCGTCGAGGTGCCCGCGGCCAGCCATGAGACGACGCCGACGATCACCGGCCACAGCAGCGAGGCCGACAGCGGCGTCACGCTGGAGATCACCGCCGCCGACGGCACGACCCAGACCATTTTCATCACCACCGACGAACACGGCGACTTCCGTGTCACGCTGCCCAACCCGCTGCCGGAGGGCCCCTACGAGGTCAAAGCCGAAATCACCGACAAAGCGGGCAACCGCGTGACGGTCGAAGAGGGCGGCGTCATCGACATGACCACGCCCGAAGCGCCGACCGTCCAAATCAGCGAGGACAGCGACGACGACGGTTTCATCAACGCCCAGGAGCTCAAAGGCGAGATCGACGTGCGGGTCGGCCTTCCCGCCACGGCCGCCCCCGGGGATACCCTGGTCGTCACCGACGGGGTGAGCCGTTTCGAGAAGGTGCTCGACGCCGACGACGTGGCCCGGGGATACGTGACCACCGAATTCGCCGCCCCTCCGGAGGGCAGCGAGATGACGGTCACGGCGCAGATCGTCGACGCCGCGGGCAACGTGGGCCCCGCCGCTTCCGATACCGCCCGCCTCGACACGCAGGCGGAGGCCGCGATCGATGTCGATCCCGTGACCGGAGACAACGTGCTCAACGCCGCGGAAGCGGGCCGTACGATCGAGGTGACGGGCCATGTCGGCGGCGACGCCAAACCGGGGGATACGGTGGTCCTGACCGTCGGCGGCCAGCGTTTCGAAGGTACGGTGGACGCGAACCTGGATTATACCGTGGCCGTTCCGGGAGAGGTCCTGGCCGGCGCCACGGCGATTGAAGCGGAAGTGACCGGCACCGACGCCGCCGGCAACCCCTACTCGGCGAGCGTGACACACCCCTATGCCGTCGATACGGAGGCGCCGGCTCTGGCCATCGCCTTGGACCCGATCACCCCCGACGACACGATCAACGCCGCGGAAGCGGGTGAGACGATCCGTCTCGGCGGCAGCGTAAGCGGCGATTTCACGCCCGAAGATACGGTGGTGGTCACCGTCGACGGCAAAGAGTACACCGCCCATCCCGACGCCGAGGGCCGTTTCGAGGTGGAAGTGCCCGGAAGCGTGCTCGCCGACGCCGCCGATTTCACGGTCGACGCGCGGATCACCGCCGCCGACGCCGTCGGCAACGAAACGACGGCACGGACCGAGAGGGCCTACACCGTCGACACGACCCCGCCGCAGCTTTCGGTCTCGCTCGACCCGGTGACCCCGGACAACACGATCAACGCCGAAGAGGCGCAGGGAGAGGTCGCCGTCACCGGAAGAGTGAGCGGCGAGTTTCATCCCGGCGACACCGTGACCCTGACGCTGGGTGACCGGACCTATACGGCGACGGTGGGCGACGACGGCAGTTTCCGCGTGAGTGTGCCGGGCGACGAGCTGGCGGGCAACGACTCCGGGACCCTGGAAGCCTCCGTCACCGTCACCGACGCCGCGGGCAACAGCGCCACGGCGACGGCGACGCAATCCTACGCCGTCGATACGACGCCTCCGGGCGCGCCCACGGTGACGATCGTCGAGGATGCCGACGACAACGGCCTTATCGGTTCCAAAGAGCTTGACGGCGACATCGACGTGAAAGTGGCGCTGCCCGCCGACGCCAAAGCGGGCGATACGCTGCATATCGGTGACGGCCGAAGCGAGCAGACCGTGGTGTTGAGCGAACAGCAGATCGCCGACGGCTATGTCGCGACGACCTTCCCGCCGCCGGAAGAGGGTGCCGCCATCGACGTCACCGCCTATCTCACCGATCCCGCGGGCAATCGCGGAGCGGCCGCTTCCGACAGCGCCGTTCTCGATACGACACCCCCGGGCGCGCCCACGGTGACGATCGTCGAGGACAGCGACAACGACGGCTATATCAACGCCGGCGAACTGCAGGGAGAGATCGACGTACGGATCGACCTGCCCGCCGACGCCGAAGTCGGCGATACGTTGCGTATCGCCAACCCCGACGGCACCCTCAGTGACGTGACCGTCGACCAGGGAATGCTCGAACACGGCTACACCCTCAGCTACCCCCGGCCGGAGGAGGGCGTAAGGCTCGAAGTCGGGGCGCAGCTTGTCGACCGGGCGGGCAATGCCGGTCCCGTCGCCGGTGACAGCGCCGTCCTCGACACGACGGCGCCCACCGTCACCGTCGACGCACCCGCGACGACCCGCGACACCACACCCGTGATTACCGGCCATGCCGCCGGCGTGGCCGCCGGCGCGATCGTGACTTTGACGATCACCGACGCCGACGGCAACGAGCAGCAGGTCGAGACGACCGTCGACGCCGACGGCAATTACCGCGCCGACGTTCCCGCGAGCCTGCCCGAGGGAGCCTTCGAGGTCAAAGCCGTCGTCAGCGACGAAGCGGGCAACCGCGCGGAAGCGGTCGATACCGGTGTCGTCGACACCACGCCTCCGGCCGAAGCGCCCGTCGTGACGATCACCGAAGATGCCGACAACGACGGCCTGATCAACGCCCGGGAGTCCGACGGCGAGGTCAAGGTACATATCGACCTCGACAACGCCGCGGCGGGCGATACGCTGCATATTGTCGGGCCCGACGGTACGGCGACGGATGTGACGATCACCGATGAGATGATCGCCCGGGGCTACGACCTCACCTATCGCCAGCCGGCCGAGGGCGAGACGGTGAGTGTGCAGGCGCAGTATATCGATCCCGCGGGCAACGCGGGGCCGGCCGGAGAGGATCGGGCCACGCTGGATACCGTATCCCCGACTCTGCAGATCGCCGTGGACGACGCGGCGCTCTCCAAGGGCGAAACCGCGACGGTGACCTTCACCTTCTCCGAGCCGGTGAAGGGTTTCGAAGCGGGTGACGTGCAGGTGGCCGGCGGGACTTTGAGCGATCTGACCCGGGACCCCGACGATCCGACGAAGTGGACGGCGACCTTCACGCCCGCCGACGATTACGAGGGCGAAGCCTCGATCGAAGTGGCCGACGGCAGCTACACCGATCTCGCGGGCAACCCGGGCCTCGGAGCGGACGAGACGCTCGCCGTCGATACCAAAGCCCCCGTGCCGACGATCACGCTCGACCCCGATATCACCTCCGACGACGTGATCAACCTCGCCGAATCGCACGAACCCGTCACGGTCACGGGTACGGTGGGCGGCGACGCCAAAGCGGGCGATACGGTGACGCTGACGGTCAACGGCAACGACTACACCGGGACCGTGGAAGAGGAGAACGGCCGGCTGCGTTTCGCGATCGAAGTGCCCGGCGGCGACCTGGCGGCCGACGGCGACCGGACGATCGACGCCAGCGTCACCACCGTCGACGCCGCGGGCAACCGGGGCACGGCCACGACGTCGGAAGGCTACGCTGTCGACACGACACCTCCGACGGTGCAGGTGAGTGTGGACGACGAACATCTCACCCGCGGCGAGATCGCCGAAGTGGTCTTCGATTTCTCAGAGCCTCCTGTGGGATTCGGCGCCGAGGATATCCGGGTAACGGGAGGAACGCTGAGCGACCTGACACAGGATCCTGATGACCCGACGAAATGGACGGCGACTTTCACGCCGGATGCAGACTACGAGGGCGAAGCGTCGGTGGAAGTGATCGACGGAAGCTACACCGACGCGGCGCAAAACGTCGGAAGCGGTGCGGAGGCCGCCTTTGAGGTCAACACGAAATACCCCGACATCCAGCTCGACAAGATCACGGGCGACAACTACGTCAACGCGACGGAAGCGGGCGAAGAGGTGGCGATTACCGGGTCGGTCAAAGGGCCTTTCAAAGAGGGGGACACGGTCGTCGTCACCGTCAACGGCAACGAATATACGGCGACGGTGGACGGGAACAATAATTTCCGGGTCGACGTGCCGGGCAGCGAACTGGTCGACGACGGCGACCACTCCGTCGAGGCGAAGGTGATCAGCGCCGACAACCCCAAAGATACCGACAGCACCGGTATCAGCTACATCGTCGATACGGAGGCTCCCTCCGCCCCGACGGTGACCATCGCCGAGGACACCGACGATAACGGCTACATCAACGCCGCCGAACTGCAGGGCGATGTCGATGTCGAAGTGGGGCTTCCCGACGACGCGAAAGCGGGCGACACCCTGACCGTCACCGACGGCACCGCGACCCAGACGATCGAGCTCAGCGACGACGATATCCGTAACGGCACGCTCAAGACCTCTTTCGCCGCTCCCGCCGAAGGGACGGAGATCAGGGTGGAAGCCTACGTGACGGACAGAGCGGGCAACACCGGTCCCTCCGCCAGTGACAGCGCGGTGCTCGATACGACGGTGCCGGGGGTATCGATCACCTTCCCGGAAGATGCCGACGGCAACGGCTACCTGACACAAAGCGAGTTCGACGGCGATGTGAGCGTGCGCTTCAACCTCGAAAACGGGACGGAAGCGGGTGACGTGCTGCATATTACCAATCCCGACGGCACCGTCGAAACCGTTACGGTCACCGAAGAGATGCTCAATGAAGGGTACTACGAGAAAAGCTATCCGGCCGCTGACGGTGATACGCTTGCCGTCTCGGCCTATGTCGACGATGCGGCCGGCAACCGCAGCGCCACGGCCAGTGACGAGATCCGAATCGACACCACCACCGACCTGACCTTTGTGAAGGAAACGGCGGGTTACGCCAACGTCGTAGGTATCTACGAAGTGGGCGAAGACGGCCGTCCCGTCTCCGGACAGGTACTGATCGACGACCAGAACAAAGAGCAGGCCGGCGAGATCCTGGCGACTCTCGATCCCTCCAAGACCTACCACTTCTTCATCATCGCCAACGGTGCGAGCGAAGTGACGATCGACAGTACGATCACCTTCGACAACGACGGCCAGTATCCGGTGATGATCGCCGACGGCAATACGATCACCCATCCCGTCTATTACACCAATCCCGATTTCAACCGGGACGATCACGGGGACCATTTCAAAATGGTCGCCGACGACGACGGGCAGGGGACGACCGTCTATATCGAGGACCTGCCGACCACCGACGACGCCGAATATCGCTACGACGGCGACTTCGAGGATGTGGTGCTGCATGCGGACATTCCCCTGCACAACGAGATGATCGTCACCGCCGGCATCGAAAAAGCCGACGACGGCACCCGCTCGATCGTGGGCAAGACGGAGCCGGGCGCGACGGTTGGCGTCTACGATGCCGACGGGAATCGAATCGGAGAGGAGGCGGAAGCGGACATCTACGGTGCCTACAAAATCGACGCCTCGGATCTGGATGAGAATCAAATCCATGAGCTGACGGTGGTGGCGAAAGGGACCGGTGACGGGGAGGCCGCCGCCACCTTCGTCATGGGCAGCGTCCAGGACGACCGGCTCACGTTCGACCCCGACGCGATCGTCGACGGCGGAGCGGGTGACGACACGCTGATCGTCTCGGAGAACATCGACTTCAGCCGTCTGGAGGATTACCGGGTCGAAGAGATCGAAAAGATCGATCTGACCGACTCCAAAGCCGAAGAGCTGACCAAGCTGACCCTCGAGGAGGTGATCGAGCTGACCGACGACAGGAACACCCTGGTCATCGACGGCGATGCGGCGGACAAAGTGGATGTCCCGGACGCGGAGGGCAGCTACACCGTCACCCGGACGACCGAAGGGGGGTACGACGTCTACACCTACTCCAGCAGCGACGGCGACCCCACGGTCACACTGAAGATCGATCAGGATATCCAGCACGGATGAGGCCTTGGCGGTAGGCGGACGTGGAAGAGGTGTCGCGGCGGCGGCCGCCGTGGCGTGGGTCCTCTTCGCCGCCGCCGTTTTTGGCTACATCGAACCCTCCCGGATCCAGCAGATCGAGCGGAAATACGGTCCCTTCGCGGCCGCCCGCTTCAGATATCTCAACGAACTCTACGACACCCTCAAAAACGCCGACATCCGGACCAAACTCGACGAAGTGAACGACTTCTGGAACGGGGTGCGCTACGCCCCGGACATGAAAGTGTGGGGCAAACGGGACTACTGGGCGACGCCGTTCGAGTTTTTGCTCAAAGACCGGGGCGATTGCGAAGATTATGTGATCGCCAAATACTTCACTCTCAAAAACCTCGGGGTCGATCCCAAAAAGCTCTACTTCGTCTATGTCAAGGTCCGGGGATACAAACGCTCCCACATGGTGCTGGCCTACTACGAAAAGCCCGGTGCGGAACCCCTGATTCTAGATAGCATCAACCTGCGGGTCTTTCCCGCCTCCCGACGCAAAGATATCCTGCCTGTCTACACCTTCAACGGCGAGCTGCTGGAGCGTTACCGCGACCACTCCCGTCAGGGGTTGCGCAGCAAGGAGCGTACGGTGCGCCGCAAATGGGAGGATCTGATCCATCGCATGCAAAGGAACGGTATATGACACTCTTTCGACAGATCGTGACGGTTTTTTCTCTCTTTTTCCTCGTAATGCTGGCCGCGGTGCTGGCGATCGGCTTTGACGAGTCGCGCAGATACATCGAGGATGAGCTTTACACCAAAGCCCAGAATACCGCTTCGACCCTGGGGGTGACGATGTCCCAGACCGGCGGCGATATCACGAAGATGTCGGTGATCGCCGACGCGGTTTTCGATACGGGCTATTACAGGAAAATCGAACTCAAAAGCATGCGCGGCAGGACGATCTTCCGGAAAATACGGGAGGAAAAACCCGCCGTGCCTTCGTGGTTCGCCCGGATGTGCGATTTGCACAACCAAAGCGCCTTCGCCCAGGTTTCCGACGGATGGCAGCCGCTGGGAATGCTCGAGGTCACCGCCGACGCTTCGGCCTCGCTGGCCTACCTCTACGCTCTTTTTAAAAAGATCGTCACCCTTTTCGCCGTCGCGGCGCTGCTGGCCGTCTTGATCATCGTCCTCGCGCTGCGCCGGATCCTGCGGCCCATCCGCAGGATGGAGGAGCAGGCCGAAGGGGTGTTGCAAAACCGTTTCCTGCAAAACCGCGAGATCCCCCGGGCCCAGGAGCTGCGCCGTGTGACGCTGGCGATCAACGGGCTGGTGGAGCGGATGGAGCAGATGCACAGAAAACTGATCGATCTGACCAGCCGAAACCGGGCGCTCGAATACGGCGATCCCCTGACAGGCGTGGGAAATCGCCGCCTCTTTACGGTGCGTTACGAAGAGTTCGTCCGCTCCCACGACGCCACGGCGGAAGGGTGCGCCGTGGCCGTGCGGCTGTGCGGGATCGCGGAGGCCAATCGCCGCATTGGCTACGAGGCGGTCAACCGTCTTATCGTGACGTTGGCGCAGGAGGCGCGGCGGGCGGCCGAAGGGGTGGACGACGCGGTCGTGTGCCGCATCTCCGGCATGGAGATCGCGCTGCTGCTGCCGGGAACGGATGAGGAGGTGGCCAGGGAGAGGGGCGAGGGCATCGTCGCCGCGGTGCGCGCGCACCTCGAGAACCAAAGCGAAGCCGCCGCGATCATGTGCCTCGTGGCGGCCGTGGCCCCCTACGGGCCGGGCCGTACCCTTTCCGAGCTCCTCGCGTCGCTGGACCTGGCCCTCAACGACGGGGAACGCATCGGCGCCGACACGGTCAAAACGACCGCCTTCGAAAGCCGTCTTCCGACACGCAAGACCCAGTGGAGAGCGTGGATTCTCGACGCGATCGCCCAAAAACGGCTCATCCCCAAACTGCGCAACATCTTTTCGGAAAACGGCCGGGACGTGTCGGCGGCGCTGCAGCTCGATCTGCAAACGGAGGAGGGGGAGACGATCCCCTACCGCGTCTATGCGCCGATGCTTCTGCAGCTGGATCTTTTTCCCCGGTACGTCCGCTACCTTCTCGAGTATCTGCTGACTGATCGTACACTGCGCTGCGACAGGGTTTTCGTGGAGTTTCCGATGGCCTATCTCGACACGACCCACCATTTCGAAACACTGCTCTCCTTCGCGCGGAAGCTCGAAAAGAGCGGTCGTCAGCTGGTCGTGGAACTGGGCCAGAACGACCTGTTGCGCCGGGAACCCGCGGCCCTGAGCGCCATCGCCGAGGAGCTTACGAAACGCGGAATCGCCCTCGCCGTCGTCCGCTTCGACGCCGAGGCGAAGATGCTCGAACGCCTCCATCTGCTGCGGCCCGCCTTCGTGCGCATTGACGTGACCCAGTACCTGGATATGAGCGAGACACTGCGCGACTCTTTGGGCCTTCTTCTGCGCAGCATCGGGGCCCGGCTGCTCGTGAGCGGTGTGCAAAACCCCATGGAGCTCGAGCGTCTCGAAGAGACGGGCGGAGAGTATTTCGTCGTCTAGAACCTGCTATCATTACGGGAAGCAAGGAAGGAGAAGCGTATGAAAAGAGTGCTGATCATCGACGAGGGAAACGCCGCCCGCTCCATCATGGCCGAAGCCCTCATCAACCATTATCTCGGCAAAATCTGTGACATTCACGCCGACAGTGCCGGCTTGCATCCGAAAGGGCAGATCGACAAAGAGACGATCCGTGTCCTGGCCGAAGAGGGGATCGAGACCCAGCGGCTGCGTTCCAAGGGCCTCGGGGAGCTCGAAAGTCTCGACTACGATCTGGTCGTGACCGTCTGCGACAACGTCAAAGGGATCTGCCCGACGCTGCCGGGCGCGAAAAAGGAGATCCATATCGGCTTCGTCGATCCCGAGGGCAAACCCTTCGAAGCCTACGAAAGAGAGCTGCATCAGATGAAAAACCTTCTGGTCCCCCGCGTCCGCGAAGAGCTGTGCGACGGGTAGCGGGATGTGGGACTTCCTGACCTTTAGGCGGTTCGTCGCGCAGGATGTTTTGATCCTTTTCTACTACACGGGGGCCGTGGCGATGCCTCTTTTTCTGTGGTTTCTTCGCCGCCGCCTCGTCGAGATTTTTCCCTGGTGCCGCAGTGCCGACACGGGGATCAAAGCGCTCTACGGCCGCCTGGAAACCAGCCGCAAAGCGGTGCTGATTTTTTCGTTTTTCGTCCTCTTTCTGGCGATGGAACTGGGATGGCGGCTGATGTTCGAGGCGATGATCGGCTATTTCCAGATGCACGACGCGCTGATGGAACTTGTCGGCTCATAACGTCGAAACGGCCGAGGGCCCGGTCTTTTCCTGCCCGAAAAAAAGCGGATTGATTTTAATCAAGACAAAATTTGTCCGATTTAACTATGATTCCGGAAAAAAAGGAATCATAATGAAAGCCATTATCGTTATCCTGGGATTTCTGCTCCCGCTGTTCGCCCAGGCCTCCGTAGAGAACGGCAAGCGCGTCTACGCCGCCAACTGCGCCCAGTGCCACAGCGTCCACATGACCGGCGGCCTGGGCCGCGACTTCAACCTCGTCTCCTACACCCGCACCAAAAAAGAGGTGATGGCCTATGTCCAGAGCCCGGATCGAATGTACCGGAAGTTCGGCTACAGCGCCAACGCGATGCCGACGCTTCAGCTGCTGCCCCAGGAGATCGAAGACGTGGCCGAGTACATCGACACGCTTCAGCCTTTCAAAAAGTGGATGGTGAAAAAGTAGGCCCGGCGACCGAAAAGCCGCCGGAAAAGAGTGGAGGGGTCAGGCGAGCTCTTTTTTGTAGATCGTCTGGGTCGGGAAAGCGAACTCCAGCCCCTCGTCGTTGAAGCGTTTGAGGATCGCCAGGTTGATCGCGTTTTGGACGCCGAAGACGCTCGCGCCCTTTTTGACGTAGTAGATGAAGCGGATGTTGAGCGCCGAATCCCTGAACTCGGTGAAGGCGGTGACGATGTTCTCCTCGGTGTCGGGATGCCCGGAAGCGATCTCGCGCAGGATGACCATCGCTTTTTCCATCTTCTCCGGCGTCGTGTCGTAGGTGAGCCCGATGTCCATCGTGATCTTGCGGTTCGGTTCGCTGGAGACGTTGATGATGCTCTCGTTGGCGACGAACTGGTTGGGGATCGTGACGGTACGGCCGTCGAGGGTCTGCAGGCGGGTGCTGCGGATGCCCACCTCACGCACGAAGCCGTCGTAGCCTTTGACCTTGATCCGGTCGCCGATGACGAAAGGTTTGTCCACGAAGATGGTGAAACTGCCGAAGAGGTTGGCCACCGTGTCCTTGGCCGCCAGGGCCAGGGCCAGGCCGCCGATACCCAGCGAGGCCAGGACCGCCTTGACGTCGTAGCCGGCGTTGTCGAGCGCGACGATGATGGCGATGGCCCAGACCGAGAGTTTGAAACCCTTGCGCACGATCGGCAGCAGCTGGTCGTCGAGCTTGCCTTCGCTCTTTTCGACGTAGGGGGTCAGGTAGGTCTCCACCACCGCGTCGAAAAGGCGGGTGACGAACCAGGAGACGGTGAAGATGATAAGCACGTAGTAGCTCTTGGCCAGCACCGTCTGGGCCAGCTCGTTCAGGTGCAGCAGGTGCAGCGAATACCAGATCCCCGTCAGGATCATCGCGAAGACCGCGGGCTCCTCCATCATGTCGACGAGGATGTCGTCGAACTTGTTTTTGGTCCGGTCGGTGATCGTCTTGACGAAACGGCCGATGAGCCAGTAGATCGTCTTGGCCAGCAGCAGCGAGAGGATGATGCCCCCGGCGGCCATGGCCCACTCGAGCATGGTGTTGCCATAGAAGGTTTTGTGCAGAAATTCCATAAATTCACTCCAACGGTTAAATCGCGTCGGTATGATATCGAAACTCGGAGAAACTTTTAATCAATTTGGTGTAAGATAACGCAAAAAGAAAAAAGGATGACGCGATGGCGCACCACAAACAGCACGAAAAACTCGAACAGCTCAAGGAGGCGATCCGCAACTCCGACAGACTGAGCGAAGAGGAGAAGAACAACGCCCTTGCCCACATCGAGGAGTGGTACGAAGAGGACAAGGCCTTCGGCGCCCTCATCGAAACCCTCGTCGAGAAGTTCGCCGCCCTCGAACCCCTTTTCGCCGAGCTGGGCCTTATCTGATCGCCGGGCGGCGCTTCGCCGCCTCTATCTTCCCGATTTTCTTCTTTTCACCCACCATCTGAGCGTTCCGGTTCCCAGCAGAAGAAGCAGCAAGAGTGCCGCGATGTCGTTGATCCAGACCCACCAGGGGGCGAAAAAGGATCCGTCGTGCAGGCTCAGCATCAGGGTATAGAGGGTGATGTCGTCAAATCGCGGCAGCGGCACTTCCGGCCGGTGGGTCGAAAAGAAACGAAGCTTTCCGTCCGACGCCACGACATCTTTGAACATGTGGGGGGTATGGGGCAGAATCCGCCACTTCCCGCCCTCGAGAATACGGTTGGGGGCGCCCATGCCGCTGACATAGAGGGTCTCGCCCCGGCGGAACATCCGGTAGGCGAACCCCGGGTTTTCGGGTTTCCACTTCCGCATGTCGGCGCTCGCGAAGACGCCGTAACGGTTGCCGATGCGAAAGCGGGTCCCGTCGTAGTCGACCGACCAGATATCGGATCGCAGGGTGCCGTAGACGGGCGGCAGAAGCACGGAAGGGATCGTGACCGAGCGCATGAAGCCGCCCAGGGCTTTGGCGTGGTCGAGGAAGATGCCCGTCACCGCCAAAATCACCAGCGGCACGGCGGCCGCGACGGTAAGGAGGTTGGCGTGGGCTTTGATGAAGAGCCGCGCTTTGCGCCCCGCTTTTTTGCGGTGGATCAGCCACCAGAGCAGGTAACCGCCAAACGCCAGCCACGCCAGCGCGAGGGCTCCGTAGTCGTTGATCAGCAGCGACGCCTCGCCGTCGAAGAGACCCCGGCCGTAGTGCAGATCCCGGACGAAACGCGAGAGCCGGATCGGCCTTTTCAGGTCGGACGGGTCGAGGTGCGCCTCGCCCTCCAGACGCACGGCGCCGGAGTCCGCGTCGACGAGAAAAAGACGCCGTTTCTCGACGGCGGCGAGGAGCTTTCCGTCGTGCGCCGCGAGGGCGTTGACGTAGCGGCCCCGCAGCGCGAGGGGTCTCCATGCTCCCCCCTTTTTTTGATAGATGCCGTCGTCGGTGGCGGCGTAAAGCGCGCTCCCCTCGGCCCGGATGCCGTTGCATTGCGCCGCGAGCACCCGCTTGTACCGGCGCCCTCCGTCACGGCTTTCGAAGATCCCCCGTTTGCCGCAGGCGATCCGGTGCGCCGGATCGGCGGGATCGACCAGGTAGCCCTCGAAGAGTCTCGATTCGCCCGTTAGAAGGTGTTTGGGAACATGGGAGAGGGTCGTGGTGTAGAGAAAGCGCCAGGTGTCGTGGTCGAGAAAAAAACCGGTGACCGCCAGCACGAAGAGCACGCCCCCGGCCAGAAGGCCGGAGATCTTGTGCAGTCTGAAAAGTTTTACCATCGGTACTCGAAGCCGAGGTAGGCGAGGGCCGGGTCGCCGGGCGTGTAGTCGGTTTTTCCGTAGGCGTAGCGGGCCATCACGGCGTATTCGTTGTCGGTGATGTTGTCGATCTTGGCGAAGAGTTTGAGGTGCTTGTTATAGCGGTAGCTCGCTTTGAGGTTGCCGATCTGGTAACCTTTGTACTTGCCCGCTTCGTGATCGTCGTCGAGCCACCAGGAGCCGACGTAGACATATTCGGCCATCATCTCGAAGCCGGGGAACTGCCACGGTGTCCAGAAGAGTCGAAGGTTGCCGGTGTGGTTGGGCGCCTGGGCCATTTCGTTGTCGCCGTACTCGGGGTCGTTGTCGTAGCGGTGGTAGCCGTAGGCGTAGGCCACCTTGAAACGCCAGGAGGGGTTGAAGGCGTAGCCCGCCCCCACTTCGAGCCCTTCGTGGACGGAGCTTCCGCCGTTGGCATAGTAGTACTCGCCGGTCGTGTCGTTTTTGTAGCGGGTGATCGTGTCGTCGATCGTCATGTAGTAGGCGGCCAGATCGACGAAGGTGTGCCTGGCGAAGAACTTTTTCAGACCGATTTCGTAGGTGTCGGACGTCTCCGGATCGAGGGTGACGCTCTCGTATCCCGCTTTCATCGAGTAGAGCCGTGACGCCTGGGGAATGCGGAAACCGTTGGCGTAGCGGGCGTAGAGGTTCATGTCGGGCGTGGGCGTGTAGCTGAGGGAGAGTTTGGGGCTCAGGTGGTTGTAGTTGTCGGTGCGGTCCGCCGGACGGTAGTAGATGGGCACCAATGAGCCGTCTTTGACTTTCGTGGCGTAATAGTAGCTGTCGTCTTCGAGGTTGTTGGTGTAGTCGAATTTGTTGTAGTCGTAGCGCAGGCCGCCCGCGAGGACGATTTTGTCGGTAATGTCGTATTCGAGATGGGCATAGGGAGCGATAGCGAAATAGTCGACGTCGTAGTCGTAGATGGCCCCCGTTTTGTATTCGTAGCTTTTCCAGCCGCTGGTGGTGATGTCGAAATCCTGATTATAGGTCAGTGACGACTTGGTGTATTCGGTGTCGAAGCCGAAGATGATCCGGCCCCAGGAGGCGTTGTAGGTGTCGCGTTGCAGCAGGCCCACCGTCGCCAGTTTGTTGTCGTTGGAGGGGAGGTTCATCTGCCAGGTCGCCGTGTAGCGGTTGCGGTTGTAGCGCACGTAGGGGGTCGTGACGATGTCGAGGTTGTCGAAGCTGAAGTTGCTCCACTCCATACTCAGACGGGCGTAGTCGAATTTGCGTTCGATATCGGTCAGCTCGAGCGCCTTGAAGTAGTTGGGGTCGTCGCTGGCCGCTTTGGAGCGGTTGAGGATGTTGTCGTAGTCGTTGAAGCTGTCGGCCTGCTGGGCTTTGGTCTTGCTGGCGTTGAGGATGAACTTCAAAGCGTTGGCGTCGTCGATGGCGATGTCGTAGCGGCCGTTCGCCTCGAATCGGTCGGCCTGTGTGTGGTCGCGCCACCCGTCGGAATGGAGGTAGCTGACGTTGGCGCGGTAGCCGCTCTCTTCGCCCGCCGGGCCGCTGGCTTCGAGCATGCCCGAGCCGTAGCCGTACATGCCGCCGCGCCCTTTGAAGGTGAAGGTCCGGCTTTCGGAGGGGGCGGGGGTGGAGTGGACGTCCACGACCGCCGCGACGGCGTCGGATCCGTAGAGCGCCGTGCCGGCGCCTTTGAGCACTTCGACGCTGGTGGCGCTGTCGAACGTGGTGTAGGCCAGGCCGTTGTGGTTGAAAAAGCCCGACGACTGGACGGGGATGCCGTCTTGCATGAAGAGGTAGTAGGGCCCGGTGTTGATCGGCATGCGGATGGCGGTCATGTGGCCGAAGACCGAACCGGTCTGTTCGATGCGCACGCCGGGAAGGGAGTTGAAGAGATCTTTTTGGTAGACCACCTGATCGAGTTCGATTTCGGGTTTTTCCTTGACGGCGATCGCTTCGGGTTGTTTGACCACCGACTCTTCGACACCGGTGGCGACGACACTGACGGGAGCGAGGGACTCCTCCGCCAGCAGCACGGACGCCGCGACGGAGAGCAGCAGGAACGACTTTTTCATCATTCGAAAGACTCCTTAAAAAATTTTGTGGCATTATTACATACTGGTGTTAAGTAAACGTTAAGTAGCTGTTAATAATCCGTTAATTATCGAAGGAGAATGTATGAAACATCCCTACCTCAAGTCCCAACCCGACGAGAAAGGGTATTTCGGTGAGTACGGCGGCGCCTTTTTGCCCCCGCAGCTGGTGGAGGAGTTCGAGCGGATTACCGAAGCCTATCTGAAGCTCAGAAAGTCCCACGAATTTTTAAGCGAGTTGCGGCGTATCCGCAAACATTACCAGGGGCGCCCCACGCCGGTCTACCACGCCAAACGCCTCAGCGACGCCGTCGGCGGGGCGCAGCTTTACTTCAAACGCGAGGATCTCAACCACACCGGCGCCCACAAGCTCAACCACTGCATGGCCGAGGCGCTGCTGGCCAGGAGCATGGGCAAGAAAAAGCTCATCGCCGAGACGGGCGCGGGGCAGCACGGGGTGGCGCTGGCGACGGCGTGCGCCTATTTCGGTCTGGAGTGCGAGATCCACATGGGCGAGGTGGACATAAAAAAGGAGCACCCCAACGTGGTGCGCATGAAGATCCTGGGGGCGAAGGTGGTCCCGGCCACCCACGGCCTGAAAACCCTCAAGGAGGCGGTGGACTCGGCCTTCGAAGCCTACCTCTCGCAGCTGGATACCGCCATGTACGCCATCGGCTCGGTGGTGGGGCCGCACCCTTTTCCTCTGATGGTGCGCGACTTTCAGAGCGTCGTGGGCCTGGAGGCGAGGGAG